>Ga0194117_10001966_pt1 | contig 22644 bp, 17 predicted proteins | sample TA2MahsurfametaG_FD_160579 | JGI IMG/M metagenome (GOLD analysis project Ga0194117, IMG submission 160579) | Freshwater microbial communities from Lake Tanganyika, Tanzania - TA2015009 Mahale N1 surface | ecosystem: Environmental > Aquatic > Freshwater > Lake | place: Tanzania: Lake Tanganyika...
TGCAGCGGGGGCGTTGAAACGAATTTTACGGCTTGAGACCAAGCAGACGCCAGACTTCGGCCTCGAGCCGGCCACCGCGCAGGTTCACGACGGCGATCATGCCATCGCGCCCAACGAGCAGCACGTGGGGAATTGGACCCACGCCGTAATGCATGGCGTACTTGCTGAGTGATCGCCACCTGCACGAGCTTGATCACATCGCCGAGTTTAGGGTCTCGCCGCGGCCGCCTTGCCTTCCGTCCGCTCCCGCCGCCGCTCAGGTCCGCACCTGCCGCGCCAGGATCTGCACGGTGGAGGCGATCCGGTCCTCGACGTCGCCGGCCCAGCGCAGCGCGGGCCGACCATACTCGTACAGGCTGAAGCCGCCTTCGTAGCCGCCCTCCTCCCAAACCCGGCGGGACGGAATGTAGGCGATCATGTCATCGGCGTAGCCGCACACCCAAGTGCCGGGGCCGAACTCCCTTTTGAACCGGAGGGCATAGTCGACCACGGTTTCCCCGCCCGTCCCGATCATCAGGAGTTCGCCGCCCAAGCGCCACACGCGCACCGGATAGGGATAGCTGGGGGCAAACGGCCGCCCTGCCTCGAGTTCGCGCCGCATGCGCGCGGCCCACCGGGCGCGGATGACGTTCCGCGTGTCCTCGGCGAACGCGTCGAGTTCGTCCCGCGTCATCACGTGCAGGTAAGGTAGGTCCACATAGGCGAAGGCAGTGCGGAGGCCAGCCGTCACGATCTGCAGCGGCCCGCGCAGCGCCTCCTCCACGCCGGAGGCGAGCATGCGTCCGTAGCGCTCGCAGAGCGCGACATTGCGCCGCGGGAGCGGATTCTGGTCCCCGCCGCACGTGTTCACGAACATCGCGAGGGCTTTTGGGTGCTGCCGTTCGATCTCGATCTGGGCGAAGCCGGGGTAGTCGCCGCACCACTGGGTGAAGCTCAGCGTCGTGGGATGGCAGGCGTAACCGAAGAGCACCGCCACGGTGCGGCCGTCGGGTCGCGAGACTGCCAGCACCGGCACATCGTGATCCACGGGGCCCTTAAGCGGCGCGCCTTGGGCGAGCAGGGCCGGCACGTCCGCCTCGCGGTTGTTGCGGCGGTTCACCGCGAACGTCGCCCGTCCGGCGCCCTGCGCCAGCCGGGCCGGGCCGAGATTGCCGAGCGCCTCGCCCACCAGGGTCACGACCCGCTGCACCATGAGCGCCGTGTACTCGTGCACCAGCCGGACCTGCTCGGGTTCCACCGGATAATAGTCCACCAGGTCATCGCCCAGCCGCGGACCGCAGTGGTTGTGAGAGAACGTGAACATGACCTGCGCGCGCTGCAGGCCGAACTGCCGGCGGAGGAGCGCAAACGCCTCGTCGCTCACGGCCTTGGGCACGCCTTGGAAATCGCTCGTGATGAGCACAACCCGGTTGCCCTGGCCATCCTGCAGCGCCAGCGCCTTCATCCACAGGTCGTGGAGTTTTCCCTCCGGGGCTCGCCGTGACCCGTAGCCCGCGAGCCAAACGGCAGTTTCAGGGGTGATGACGGCCTTGGCAGCCCCCGCCTGCCAGTCGGCCGCGGAAGTGCCCTCGGCCGCCGGCGCGACCCACCCCCGGCCGAGCCCCGCGAGCGTACCCGCAGCGGCGGCCCGAGCCGAATGTTGCAGGAAGCGGCGGCGCGTAGTGACGGGGTTCATCGCGGGAGGAGAGATGGAAGCCAATACTGAGGCTGGCAAAAACCCGGAGCGGGGAAAACCTACGGGGGCAGGCAGCCCCTGCAACCCCGCAGTCAAACCCGCGAGGCACGCCCGCTCCGAAAGTGCCCCTGAGGCCGGCGAAGATCGGGGGCGCGAGGCGGTTGACCGTGCCCGGCCGCTGGAACTGAAGAGCGCCTAGTAGGCGCTGATGCCGGCCAGAAACCGGCCCTGTCGCACCGCCCCACGCCGGCCTTCCTCCGCACGGGGCGCCGCGGCGGCGCGGTTGCCGCCAAGCCCGCCATTGAGCGACCCGGTCCCGACTAATCGTTCCGGCCGGACGGGCGCACCGACCGGCAATGGCCGCCGGCGTATCGCCAGCACGCAACGCCGCTTCCAACTCAAGGCGTTCCTCCAAGTTCAAATGGGCTTTGGCCGCGGTTTATCCTCTGCGTGCGCGCCGCAGCGGGGGCAAACTCAGGAACGCGCGGAAGGCCGCCCGGCCGGTGCTCCGCTCATGCCTGAGACCTGAAAACAGGCTCGCCCGGGAGGATACCAAAAAAAGGCGTGAAATTCGTTCGTCATGCTCGGTGCATTTGTTCCACTGACAGCTTCGAACTCATTCTTGAGCGCGCCTCCCATGCTCACCACCGAAGCCCTCACCAAACGTTTCCCCAGCGCGGCCGCGCTCGCTGTGGACAACCTCACGCTCAACGTCGCGCCCGGCGAACTATTCGCGTTGCTCGGCCCCAACGGCGCCGGCAAGACCACCACGATCAACTGCCTGCTCGGCTTCGTCACCCCCGACGCGGGCCGCGCCCTCATCGACGGGCTGGATGTCACGCGCGAGCCGCTCGAGACCAAGCGTCGCGTGGCCTACATTCCCGAACAGGTCAACCTGTACGGCTACTTCAGCGGCGTGGAGAACCTCGCGTACTTCAGCGAACTCGCCGGCCACCGCTACCCCGACGCTGGACTGCGCAAATTTCTGGCCGTGGCCGGCCTCGAGCCTGCAGCCCACGACCGCCGCGTCGCCGGCTACTCCAAGGGCATGCGGCAAAAGGTCGGCATCGCCATCGCCCTCGCCAAGCAAGCGAAGGCCCTGCTGCTCGACGAACCGACCAGCGGACTCGACCCGAGCGCGAGCCACGAGTTCAGCCAGTTGCTGCACCAATTGCGCGAACAGGGCCTCGCCATCCTGATGGCCACCCACGACCTCTTCCGCGCGAAGCAGGACGCCACGCGCGTCGGGATCATGCGCCACGGTCGGCTCGCCCACGTTCTCACGGCCGACGAACTCGGCCACACCGATCTTGAGAAACTCTACCTCGAAACTATGGGCACCTGACCCACCCGCGGTCGCGCGCCTGCACGCCAACCGTAGCGTTCCCTGCGCCCCTAACCGGGCGGACCCGCAGCCCAGCTCGCGCTCCAGTAAGTTCGAAACTCGAACCGAATTCCGCCCGAACCGCACCAATTCCTACCCCTTGGTCCTTTGGTTGGCCCGAGGCGCAGCCTCGCTCGGTGACACCATCCCAACCGCCACTCTCTCCTCATGATTGCCACTATCGTCCGCCACACGTTCGCCGAGCTGGTCCGTGACGGCCGCTTTCGACTCACCGCCGCTCTGCTCGTTGTCCTTGCCCTCGTCGCCGGCCTCGCTGGCTGGCAACAGGTCCGCGCGTTGCACGCCGAAGCTGCGGCCGCCGGCACCGGCGAGCGCGGTCGCTGGCTGGGTCAAGGCGGCAAGAACCCGCACGCCGCCGCGCACTACGGCACCTACGCGTTCAAGGCCCCGCGCCCGCTCGCCGTGGTTGATCCCGGGGTGCAGGCCTATCTCGGCAGCGCCGTCTTCCTCGAAGCCCACCGGCAGAACGAGCCGCTCCACCGCCCCGCCCAAGACGGCACCGCGCTCCAACGTTTCGGTGACCTCAGCCCCGCCCTGGTTGGCCAGGCCCTGCTGCCCCTCCTAGTGATTCTGCTCGGCTACGCCGCCTTTGCCGGCGAACGCGAGCGCGGCACCCTCCGCCAGCTCCTTGCCCTCGGCGTGCAACCGCTTCACCTCCTCGTGGGCAAGGCGCTCGGCTGCATCGCCGCACTCACCCTCGTGCTGGTCCCGCTGGCCGCCCTCGGCGTGGCCGCTGCCGCCTTGCTCGCTCCACCGGGTCAGCAAGGCGACGAACTCCTGCGCGCCCTCGCCTGGGTCGCCGTCCACACGATCTACCTCGGCGCCTTCCTCTTTCTCACGCTCGCCGTCTCCGCGCTCGCCCGCTCCGCTCGCACCGCCCTCGTCGTCCTTCTCGGCTTCTGGCTGATCGGCGTCGTCGCCCTGCCGCGCGCCCTCTCCGATCTGGGACGCTCGCTGCACCCCACCCCGTCCAGCCTCGCGTTTCGCAACGAACTCGACGCGGCTCTAGGCGATCCCCACGGGCGCGAAACCCTTGAAGCCCAGCGCGTCGCCATCCTCAAGCAATACGGCGTCTCCCGCACGCAGGACCTTCCCATCAACTGGTCTGGCATCGCGCTGCAGTTTGGCGAAGAGCGGGCCAACCAGATCTTCGATCGTTTCTTTCAGGGTCTGTGGGCCACGCTGGCCGCCCAGGATTCCATTTTTCAGCTCGGGGCGATCGTCTCGCCCGCCCCCGCGATCCAGCTTCTCTCGCAGGCGCTCGCTGGCAACGATACCGCGCAGCACCTCAACTTTCTTACTCAAGCCGAGCAGCACCGCCGGGAAATGCAACGCACGCTCAACGGCGCCCTACGCGACAGCAAGGGCTCTAACGCCGCCTTCGACTGGAACCGCATTCCCCCGTTCGGGTTTTCGCCGCCGCCCATCACCTCCGCGCTCGCTCCCCTGCTCCCGAGCCTAGCCTTTCTGATCGCTTGGTTCGCCGCGACCGCCGTCGCAGCCACCGTCGCCGTCCGCCGGCTCCGCGCCTGATCGCAACGCTCTGCGCCTTTCCACTCCCGTTTGCCCATGCCCACCTTGCTTCGCCTCGAATGGCGTCACGTTCGCCGCGACCTTGCCTTCTGGCTCGCCACCCTGCTGCTCGTCGCGGCCCTAATCTACGGCCTCGCCAACGGCCTCGCTTGGACACGCTTTCAAGCCTCCACCATTCGCCAGGCCGAGACCCTCGCCGCTGAGCGCCTCGCTGCCGCCCGCACCGATGCCGCTAAATTCGACCAGGCCCCGCCGGCCAACCTGAGCCCCAACCTCGATCCGCGCGATACCCGCGGCTTCGAGTTCAATTACCTGCGTCGCTTCGCGGTTCTCCCTCAGGCCCCGGCCGCGGCCCTCGCCGTGGGCCAAAGCGACCTGTTGCCTTCCCTCCATCGTGTCACCTACCGCCCACGCGACTCATTTCTGCACAATTACGAAATTGAGAATCCGCTCCGGCTCATGCTCGGCCGTTTCGACGCGACCTTTGTCGCCCTTTACCTGCTGCCGCTCGCGGTGATCGTGATCGCCCATGGTCTGCTCGCGCGCGAACGCGCCGGCGGCACGCTCGCCCTGCTCCAAGCCCAACCGCTTTCGCTCACCCGCTGGCTCGCCGCCCGGTTTTTCCTGCGTGGCGGAATCCTGCTCGGCGTTTTCGCCGTCGCCACCTGGGCCGGTTGGCTCGGCTTGGGCGGCGCGCCTTCCGCCCTCGGCGCCGTTACCGTGTGGCTCGCCCTCGTCCTCGCCTACGGCGCCTTCTGGTTCGCTCTCGCCTGGTTCGTCGCCAGTCACAGCACCAGCGCCAGCGGCTCCGCCCTCTCCCTTGCCGCCACTTGGCTTTTCCTCGTCATTCTCTTTCCCGCCGGCCTGAATCTCGCCCTCACGCAGCTCTACCCTCCGCCTTCGCGCGCCGCCTTTCAGGATGAGTTGCGCGAAGGCACAGACGACGCTTCGCGGCGCGGCAGCCAACTCCTCGCCCAATATCTTGAGGATCACCCCGAACTCGCTCCCGCAGGCAAGCCAGGGAATGAAAACGACTTCTTCCGCGTTCGTTTCGCGGTGAACGCCGAGGTCGAGCGCCTCGCCGCTCCTCTCCGCGCCGCCTTCACCGCGCAGCTAGGTCGCCAGCAAACCGCCATCGAACACCTCCGCTGGCTGTCCCCCACCCTCGTCCTTCACCATGAATCCCTTGTCCTCGCCGGCACTGACCGCGCCCGACACCAGCGCTGGCTCGCTGCCATCGGCGATCTCCACACCCGCACCGTGGACTTCTTCGCCCCGCGCCTACTTCGCAGCGCCAACTTCCGCGATTACGACCAGGTCCCCGCGCTCGATTTCCGCGAACCGCCTCCGCAACGGATCGCCTTCCTCGCCGCGCTCGCCGCCCTGCTGATCCCTGCCTCCGCGCTGCTCCTTCTGAGTGGCAGACGGGTCGGGTTGTAATTCGCGACAGGCGGCACGTGGACCTCAGGCAGGCCGCCTGAGCGGGCCCATCGAGACCAAAATACCGCGATGGCGCACTGGGGAGCACGGGGCGGGACGAAACCTACAACCGGCGGGGCGTCCAGTCTGGCGCTCAAATCGTCCACCGGGCTCCGCGTTACAGGTTTCGTCCTGAACCCTTCGCCTCAACCGCGCTTCAGAACTCGAACGTCGACCGCAGATTGAACACACGGCCCTGTGGGGCCACCCAAGAGGCAATCGAGCCATCCGGCTGTGCCATCACGGGCACGAGATCGCCCTCATTCAGCAGGTCGCGGACGTTCAACTGGACCGACCAGCGCACGCGTTCGCGCCAGATTCGGCGCGTGTAGCCTACCCAGCCGTCGAACTTGAGCTCCGCGGGACCCCGGTACGGGCGCGTAAGATCGGGCACGGCAATCGTCCCGCCATCCTGCCGAACGTCGATGATCGGGTATCCAACCGCGACCTTGTCCTGCCAGCGGGCCGCCCCACCCACATTCCAGCCGCCAAGCAGGGAGCCGCGGGCAAAGGTGTAGTTGCCGATCGCGTTGAATCGCCAGCGACGCAACTCGGAGACCGATTGCCCCTCACGCGCCAGGGTGGCGTTCACGGCATTGAGCAAGGTTTCGACCACACGGACGCGCACCGGCTGGCTGGACTCGTCCGCGATGAGATCGCCCGTCGCGCCAGTCGTCCACTCGGCAATCCGCAGCTTCAGGTACTCGCGGGTCGCCGGGGCGATGTTCGCGCGCATCGCCTCCTGCTGGCTCGCGTTGAACGCGAGGCGAAGCCGGTTGGTGGGATTGAAGCTGGACTCGAACTCGAAACCCTTCGAGGTGGCACTCTCGGTATCGGACAGGTTACCCGGCCGGGCGAAGGCAACGTTCACGCCGCTGGGCTGCGCGGGAGAGGCGATCTGCTGCCAGTTAACGAGCTGCTTCAGAAAGTCGGGCGGTCCCTTGTACCCGGCCGCCGCAAGGGCCGCCGGGGTGTTATAGCGTACGATCCGCGCGTCGGTCTCGATTAGGAAGCCTTGGTAGCCGAGCGAGGACCGCACCGAGTCAGTCTGGAACCAATTAAACTTCGTCTGCAGCCGCCCGTTAAACAGCGACAGGCTGAAGCCGCGGTCCTCCGTGAGGCCGCCGGGCGGCATAATCGGCTTGCCGAAGGTGTCTATGCGGGCGCTGGCGGGCTGGAAGTTCTCCGAGCGACTGTAGTGCAGCGAAAACCCCACGGAGCGCGCGAACCGCAGGAACGGCGGCCGCTGCAACACGATGCCACGGCTCCAGATGCTCTGCTCGAAGACCGAGTCGGGCTGCGCCGGCAGGCGGAAGGCGGGGCTGGAGGAATCGATAAAGTTGAAGCGATCCCGCACGTCTTGGCCAAGGTTGTTCCGGAAATCCTCCACGCGATCCTTGCGCCAGCCGATCGTGCCCACGATCCATTCCCCGCGGAGCAGGCGGCCCTGGTAGACAAAAGCCTGCGAGTCGATCCGCTGGCGCCGGATCGCGCCCCCGGTCGCCGTGCGGCTGAACACCTCATCGTCGATCACGTAGTTGACCGACACGGAACGCGTGCGCCACTGGCGCGCGGCGGAGTCCCAGTACCAGCCGGTCGCGGAGGGGGCGCGCATCTCGGCCTGGATGCCCTTCAACCCGATCCCTCGAGGGCTCGCCAACTGGGCAAGGCTTGGCCCGATGTAGACCACCGTACGGACCATGCCCTCCTCGGAGTTGATGTCGTCCCGGGAGCTGACCGGGTTCACGTTGGCGCGCAGCGAGGTCACCCAGCCCTCGTCGAGGCTGTTCGCGGAACCGTAGCTCGATTCCTCGAGCCGGTAGCCGCTGCCGAACCCGGTGAGCTGATGGCGCCCAAGCCAGCCCAGCCGCGGCGACACACGCGCGAAGTCGAGCTCGCCAAAGGCCGTCGCTCGGACCGAGCGACGATCGGACGAGGTCGTGGAGCGCGTGTTGGCGCTCGCGACGAATGGGCGGCCGAAGTTCGGGTTGGGGACGCCCCACGGAAGGGTCGTGTTGACGTCGATGCTGATGTTGTAGCCCCGGCCGCCGGGGAACATGTCGAAGAAACTGCGCGCCATCGCCTCCCGGCTGAACGCCGCCTCGGCGCCCAGGCTTCCCCACGGGAACCGCCACGTGTGCTCATAACTGACGTTGCCCGCTTGGAAGCGCTCCCACTCGCGCTTATTTGGACCATCCAGCAGCTCGTTGCGCCAGTCGAAGATGGAAAAGTCGTTCAGGGCATCATCGGCATAGAAAGACCCGCGCTGGATGCCTGAGCGGGCCGCGGTCGCGCTGGGGAACCACTGGTCGCCCTTCGTGATCGAGACCATGTTAGCTTGGAAGCCGAGCGCAGGGTTGCCCCCGGGGGTGCGCGGAACCCCGACCAGCGTATTCCACGCCAGCATCAGTCGCGCCGGATCGGCCGAAGTCGACGACTCGTAGACCACCGCCGGCTGCGCGAACCACTCACCGGGAGCTCGCAGGATGTCGCGATTGATCAGATTAAAATCCACCGTCCCCGGGCTGTGGGTGGCCTTGCTGAACGGGGCCGACCACCAGCGCGTGAGGTTGTCGCGCGGAGCGTCGCTGCGGGGACGGTTGGCGTCGACCGCTCCCTTCTCCAGACTTGCGCGGAGGGCGCCGCCCGGGAGCACCGACAGGCGCACGGCAGCGTAGGCACGGCGGTCGCGCTCGTACGCAAACTTCTGCTGGAACTGCTCCCTTTCGTCCAGCCCGGCGATCCGCACCCCGAAGCGGCCGGGGATGAGGACGCGATCCACGTCGAGGGTGAAGCGCGCGCTGCCAAATGAGCCGAGGTTGGCCTCCACTCGAGCCAAATTGCGCAGCTCTGGCTGGATCAACTGCGTGTTGATGATGCCGCCCGGACTGCCGAGACCGAACAGGGTGGCGTTGGGCCCGCGATTGATCTCCACGCGCGCTGTGTTGTAACTGTCGAAGACCGTGACCGTCGGGAAATAGTCGCGCGTGAGGTCCGCCCGGGCCAGCCCGCGGACGCGGTTATTGTTCTGCGGCTGGCGCGTCACCTCGGTGTAGATGGCGGGGCTGCCAATCGCGGCGCCAGAGTAGTTGCCTCCCACCCCTCCCGCCTCGGTGTTGGCCGTGTAGACGAGGAGCTCGACCGGGTCGGTCGCGTGCACGTCGTTCATGAACTCCCGGGTGACGACGGAGATCGGGTTGGCGAGATCCTTCAGTTCGGTGCGAATCCGGGTACCGGCCAACGAGGAGGTGGCCGCGTAGCCGAGATCCTTCTCGGAGGTAATAACGAAGGCGGACAGCTCCACCACACCCTCCTTGGGCGGGACCGGGGGGGAAACCGCTTGCGCGACCAACGCAGCGGAAAGCAGGGGCAGGAGGAAAGCGCCGGACAGCGCACCGGGGAGCAGGAGGGATTTTTTCATCAGGGGGTAGAGGGAAGGGAAACTGAAGGGGAGCAGACGACTCAACGACGATTTACAGCCGTCACAGTAAGGGGTCAGGCCAGCGCAAGGTGCATTGAGGAACATTCGATCGAGGCCACTCGGATGCTGGCCCGCTCAAATCCCGCCTCTCCTACCGGGAATTGGGAGGAAGCGAGTCTGGCACGCGCGTCCAGCACGGGCTTGGTCCCGCCCATGCCTCGCCGTCGTCGGATGCAGTATGAAGGTGCCCTCTATCACGTGATCAACCGCGGGAACTATCGCCTGCCGGTATTCGGTTCGCCGGGCGCCGCCCGCGCCTTTGCCGCAACCCTCGCTGCGGCAAGCGCGATGCACCGGTGGCGGATCCACGCATACGCCGTGATGCGGAATCACTTGCATCTGGCACCGCAGACCCCGCAGCCAAATCTGGCCGCGCGTATGCACTGGCTGGAGAGCACCTTCGCCACCCGCTTCAACCGGTTCCGCTCCGAAAACGGCCATGTGTTTCAGGGTCGCTATGTGTCGCTGCTGGTCGAGGATACCGCGGCGCTTTTCCAAGTGATCAACTACATCCACCTCAATCCGGTGGCCGCCGGGCTCGTCGAGCCCCGCGCGGCGGCAGATTTCCGCTGGAGCAGCCCCCGGCGTTTGGCTCGCGGCCCCCGGCTCACCTGGCGGGCGGCCGAAGTCCCGCTGCAGCAGCTCGGTCTGCGCGACGCGCCAACCGATTGGGAGACCTACCGGCGCTATCTGGAAACCCTGGCGGGCGATCCGGAGGAACAGGAGCGCCAGGAATTCGACCAACTCTCCTCCGGCTGGGCCGCATTCGTAGCAGAACCCGCCTCCATCTGAGCATGCGCGCCGTCAATCTCAGCCTCCGCTTCGTCGCTCTCCTGGGTGCGCTGCTGCGCGTGCCCCTGTCAGCCGCCACCCCGCCCGCCTGGGAACGCCTCGCGCCGCTGCCTGTCGGCAACGGCGGTTTCGTCGGCGCCGCGCTCGGCGGTGAAATCATCGTTGCCGGCGGCACCACCTGGCAGGGCGACACCAAGCGGTGGCTCGCCCAAATTTGGGCTTATTCGCCAGCCCGCAACACCTGGCGCGAGGCCGGCCGCCTGCCGGCGCCCCTCGCCTACGCGGTCAGTACGCAGGTGGGCGAGACGTTGTGGTTCGCCGGCGGCTCGTCCCGGGAAACCACCCACCGCACGCTCTGGACGATGGACGCGAGCAGGACCCCGCAACTGGTCTCGCGCCTCGAACGCGGGTTCGTCTACGCCGCCGGCGCTCGCGTCGGCCTGACGCTTTACGCCGTCGGTGGCACCGACGATCAGGGCAGGCTGGACCGCATCACGAATCAGTTCCTGGCCATCGACCTGAAGTCCGGCGCCATCACCCGTCTGGCCGACTACCCGGAAGCGAGCCTGACGACGGCAACGGCCGCGGCCAGCGGCGGTGAGATTTTCGTGTTCGGCGGCGCGCGTTGGGACGCCGCCAAGGGCACCGTCGTGAATCACACGACGGCGCACGCCTATGCGGTCGGTGAGCAGCGTTGGTCCAGCCTGCCGGCCCTGCCGCATCCCGGACGCGGATACACCGCGGTGACGCTGGACGACCGGCACATCTTCCTCGCCGGCGGCTACCGGAGCGACGTCGTCGAATTTACCGCTGATGCCTACATTTTCGACCGCGAGCGGAAGACCTACACCCCGACGACGGCGCTGCCCTACGCCGGGATGGTCGGCCTGGTCACCGACGGCCCGTGGCTCTACTGTCTCGGCGGTGAGGACCGCAAGAAACACCGCACCGACGCCGTGTACCGGATCCGCTGGGCCAGCCTCCTGCCCGCTCCGCGCTGAGGCCGCACCGTGAGGCCGATGATCACCCGGGCAGTGCACATCTGAGCAGGAGTCGAGCAGTTGAGGCCGCGGACGCCGGCGGGGGAAAGGCCGGGCGGGGGTGGGTTAGGGCATAAGGGCGGCTGGCAGGAGTGAGGAGCGGGGAGTGGGGAGCGAGGAGAGCGGAAGACTGAAAGCGGAGGGCGGATGACGGAGGACGGGGCAGCGGTTCCGAGGGCGCCTTCCTAGGACCTTGGTCGGGTCCTTCAGGACTGGATTTTTGACCGAAGATCTCAGCGCACGCTCCTGAATAGCCTTAAGCATACTCAACATTGTAATGACTTCGTTATGACTTTAATCGCACAACTCCCACGCCCCATATGCTAGAGCCCTGCTACGCAATCACTTACAAGCGCTGGTGCGGGCGGACGGAATCGAACCGACGAGACCTGCTTGGAAGGCAGGAGTTTTACCACTAAACTACGCCCGCATCGGCGTTCCCACATGCTCCCGCCGGATCGCAGGGCGGTCAAGCGCGGATGCACCCACGCTTTGCCGCTGGCCCCTCCCCCACCCGACTGATAGCCCTCACCCCCGATGCCTCAGGACCTGCTGCTGCTCCGCGACCTCGAAACTCCGTGCGGGTACAAGGGGCTGCTGACGGGCCAGTTGGGGCCGCTGGAGGCGATCTTCGCCCGCTGGGGCTGCCGCGGAAAGGCCGGGCGATGAACCTCGTCCTGTTCACGCCCGACGAGCCCGGACGGCCGCTGCCGCGGACGGACCGCCGGGTGGCGCACGTGCTGGGAGTGCTGCAGCGCGGGCTCGGGGAACCCTTCGCGGCGGGGATCTTCGGTGGGCCGCCGGGCCGGGCGTGGCTGAGCGCGCTGGACGCGGCGACGGCGACCTTCGGTTTTACGCCGGAGCCAGAACCGCCGCGAGGGCCCGCGGGGCGGCTGATCGTGGGCCTGCCGCGGCCCCAGACCGCGCGGGACGTGCTGCGGGACGCGACGACCCTCGGGGTCGCGGCGCTGGACTTTGTCCTGACCGAGAAGGGGGATCCCAGCTACGTGCAGAGCACGCTGTGGCGTTCTGGCGAGTGGCGGCGGCACATGGGGCTCGGACTGGAGCAGGCCGTGGCCACGCGGCCGCCGGAGGTGACGTGGGGGCGGGCTCTGGCGGAGGTGCTGGCGACGCTGCCGGCAGAGGGCGCGCGCGTGGCGTTGGACAATTACGAGGCGGAGGGGCCGCTGGGGCCGCGGCCAGCGCCGTGGGTGCTGGCGGTGGGCGGCGAACGGGGCTGGGGGCCGGGAGACCGGGCGGCACTCCGGGCGCACGGGTTCCGCCTGAGGCACCTCGGGCCGCGGGTGCTCCGGACGGAGACGGCCTGCGTGGCCGGGATCAGCGTGCTGGGGGCGGTGGATGGGGCGTAGGTCGGACGAGGCTCAGCCCTTCGCCAGGCTCAGGGCGGCGGGGCCCTTGGGGAACCTCATACCTTCGCGCTGTTGTCGCACTTGTAGTGAACTTGGGAACGGCGCAGCCCGTGGGCGCGGAGGGCGGCGGTTTGGGCGGGGTCGCGGGTCGCGAGGGGGCTGCGCGCGGCGCTCGGGGCCGCTTCCGCCGCGGCCGCCAAGGCCGCCACACAAAGGGCCAGCTCCGCCCGCGCTTCCAGGCGACGGGCAGGGAAACCCGCGTGGCGGACCAACCAATGGGTAACCGCAGGAAGTGGTTCGAGACTCATCCGGAGAGGGCGGCGCGCCAGGCGTCAGGTTGAAAGCCGGCCAAGGCCACGCCAGGGCCCAGCAGGAACGGCCGCTTGATCAGGTTGCCGTTGCCGGCCAGCAAGGCGAGCGCCTCGCCGACCGAAAGCGTCGGGAGACGCTCCGACATCCCGAGGGCGCGGTAGTCGCGGCCGGAAGTGTTGCAGAGCCGGCGCAGGTCGCCGTCGAGGGCCGCCAGCGCGGTGCGGAGCTCGGCGGGCGACGGGGGCGTCTCGCGGATCGGGACCTCCGTGAAGGCGTGGCCGGCGTCGCGCAGCCAGCGGGCGGCCCGGCGGCAGGAATCGCAGTTGGCGTAGGCGTAGAGCTTCAGCATCGGGCGGGCCTCACTTCACCCAGGAGGAATCCTGGACCACGAACTGCCAGCGGTCCCGGTACCGTCCTAGTTCGCCGTAGCAACGCAGGGTGGCGCCGGCGGGGTGGTCGGCGCGGAGGCGCCGGCGCAGGTCCTCGTCGAAGCTCCAGATATCATAGGTCTCGCCGCGGAACTCGACCATCAGGCGCTCGCCGGGGAGCACGCGGCCCTCGACGCGGAAGATCCTACCCTTGTTGGGCTCAGTGCGGATCGAGGCGTCCGGGGCGAGCCGGGAGACGTCGACCGCGAGGCGGGGCAGGTCGAACGAGGCGTAGTTGGTGGCGCGGCGGGCGGTGCCGCTGGTGCGGCCATCGGAGGGGTTGCGGAGTTCGACCCATTGGTCGGGGCGGCCGTCAGGGACCGTGCGGAAGCGGGCGGAGATGGGGAAGTGGTCGGAGGCGCCGCGGCCGGCGGGGCCGGTGAATTGCCAGCGCAGCGGGAGGCCCTTAGCATCGGCGTTGAGCCCCTCGAAGATACCAACCGCAAAGGAGTTATCGATGTACTGGACGCCGGCGCGGTCGTAGAGTCCGCGGGAGATGAGGAGGTGCATCAGCGTGCCCCATTCGCCGCGGTAGGTGTCGCTGCCGCGCCGGGCGGCGGGGACCTCGAACCAGAGGTTGTAGAGGCCGGGGCCGGGGCGGCGGACGGCGAGTTCATCACCTTGGGAGCCGAGGATATCGTTGATTCCGGTGCGGCTCATCCGGGGGTAGCGGAGGCGCTGGTTGTACTGGGAATTCAGGTCGCCGCCGAGGATCAGGTCGGCCTGCGGGTCGGAAGCGAGGAGTTCATCGAGGCGGCGGCGGAGCGTGCGGGCATTCTCGACCCGGGTGGGTTCGGTGGCGGGGTCGCTAGCGCCGGACTTCCAGTGGTTGGCGAAGACGCGGAAGCGGGCGCCGTCGACCTCCAGTTCCACCTCGAGGATGGCGCGGGCGTCGACCGTGGGGTGCGAGCGGGTTGAGCGTACGGGGAAGCGGGTGAGGACGGCGCAGCGGATTTCCTGGGGACGAGTGGCGCCGGCAGCGGAGACCGCGTCGGCCACGACCACCTCGAAGCCGGTGAGGCCGGCGTCACGCAGGGCGTGGAGGAGGAGGGCCTCGGCGGGGAGGTCGGCGACCGCAGGGGAGAAGCGGGGACCGAGGAGATCGGCGAGCGAGACGCCGGCGAAGGGGGCGAGGAGGGCGGCGTAGTCGGGGGGCGTGGGGCCGGACGTGCGGTCGACCTCAAGTTCACTGAGCAGGACGACGTCGGGGCCCCGGCCGGTCTCGTACTGGGCGAGCACGCGGGCGATCGTACGGAGCTTGGTGAGGGCGTGGGCGGGGCGGTAGCGCGAACCCTGATAGTCCTCGTAGCCGGCCTGGCCGTCGAGGTCGAAGAGGTTTTCCACGTTGTAGGCCACGACCGTGAACTCCCGCGCGAGGGCAGGCGGGAGGAGGAGGGCGAGCAGCGCGGGAAGCAGGCGACGCATCCCCCGGTTGTGAGACGCGCGGTTGACCGTGGCAATCCCGGCCCCGCAGGATGGGCGTGATGGCGCTCCTGCTCGAAGTTTCCGGACTGACTGTGCGGCGGGGCCGCGCGGAGATCCTGCGGGGGCTGGATTGGCGCGTGCGGGCGGGGGAGCACTGGGTGATTCTGGGGGAGAACGGCTGCGGCAAGACCTCGCTGCTGCGGACGCTGACCGGGTATATGGCGGCGACGGCGGGGGATTTTGCGGTGCTGGGGCGGCGGTACGGGCGCGAGGACTGGCGGGAGCTGCGGCGGCATTTGGGCGTGGTGACGGCGGGATTCGCGGCAGCGATCCCGCCGGCGGAGACAGCCCTCGAGACCGTGGTGAGCGGGCGGTACGCGCAGCTGGACCTGTGGCGGGAGCCGACGGCGGGGGACCTCCGGGCGGCGCAGGAGCTGTTGCGCGGCGCAGGCCTCAGGCGCCTGGCGGAGCGGGAATGGGTGCATTTGTCGCAGGGGGAACGGCAGCGGGTGTTGATCGCGCGGGCGCTGATGGCGCGGCCGCGGCTGCTGATTTTGGACGAGCCGGCGGCGGGGCTGGATCCGGTGGCGCGGGAACGGTTTCTGCGGCACGTGGAGCGGCTGGCGCGGCGGCGCGGCGGGCCGGCGCTGGTGCTCGTGACCCACCACGTCGAGGAGATCACCCCGGCCTTCACCCACGCGTTGCTGCTGCGGGGCGGGCGGGTGCTGGCGGCGGGGCCGCGGGCGGAGGTCCTGCGTTCGGCGCGCCTTTCGGCGGCGTTCGGAGCGCCCCTGCGGCTGACGTGCCGCGGCGGGCGTTACGCCCTGGCGGCCTCCCGTTGAACCTGTTGCTCGGGATCCTGCGCCAGAAGGCTCGGGCGGGCGAGGGGCTGTCGCGGACGATCGGCTGGATCCTCGTGGCCGATTACGGGGGTTTCCGCTGGCCGGCTGGGCCTAGCCGTCGTCAGATGCGCCAGCCGGGACGCGCGGAGATTTCCACGAGGCGGTTGAGTTCCGGGTGGTTGGTGATGCGGCCGGCCTGGCCGTCCCATTCGAGGCGGCGGCCGGTGCGCATCGCGAGCACGCCGAGGAGGACCATCTCGGAGAGCGGGACCGAGTACTCGAAGTTCGAGCCGGGCCGGGGGCCGCGGGCGATGATGGCGTCGAGCCATTCCTTGAGCGGACCGCCGGCGACGCGGGGGAACGTGGGCGCGGGGCGGTTGCGCTTGAACTCCTCCATCACCGCCGTGCCGAGCAGGCGGGGGCTGTCGGGGCGGCCGCCCGGGGCGTAGAGCGTGTGGCGGGCGCCGAGCATCATCATCCCGCGTTCGGGGAGCCCAGGCTTCTTGGCGTCGTCCTCCCAGTCGCGCGGTTTCGGCGGGCGCATCCCGTCGCCCTCGTGCCAGACGAGCGTGACCGGGGGCCGGGGGCCGCGGGCGGGGAAGCGGAAGGTGACGCGGGCGGTGCGGGGGGTGAGGACGGCGCTGACCTCGTCGACCTGGGCCTCGACGGAGGAGGGGGAGCCGAGGTCGAGGGTCCAGAAGGGGGCGTCGAGCGTGTGGCAGGCCCAATCGCCGAGCATCCCGCAGCCGAAGTCCCACCAGCCGCGCCAGCGGACGGGGGCGATCGACTCGTGGTAGTCGCGGCGCTCGGCGGGGCCGCACCAGAGGTCCCAGTCGAGCGTGGTGGGAGGCGTCTGCGCGGGAAGCGGGAGTGCGGGGGGGCGGCGGAAGTAGCGGTCGTTGAAGGCGGGGGACCAGCCGTGGACCTCGCGGACGTCGCCGATCGCGCCGGCGTCGACCCATTCCTTCATCAGCCGGATGCCCTCGGTGGCGCGGCCCTGATTGCCCATCTGCGTGATGACGCCGGCGCGTTGGGCGGCCGCGCGGAGGGCGCGGGCCTCGCCGACCGTGTGCGTGAGAGGTTTCTCGACGTAGACGTGCTTGCCGTGGCGGAGCGCGAGGGCGGCGGCGGGGTAATGATGGTGGTCGGGGGTGGAGACCGTGACCGCGTCGATGCGGCCGGCGAACGTGGCGAACATTTCCCGGTAATCGCGGAAGAGGCGGACCGAGGGCAGGTCGGGTCCAGCGAGGCCGGAGGAGTCCTTCAGTTCGGCGCCGCGCTGGTAGGTTTTCGCCACCAGGTCCTGGTCGACGTCGCAGAGGGCGACCAGGTTCACGCGCGGGTCCTTCATCAGCTCGGAGACCGCGTAGAACCCGCGGTTGCCGATGCCGATGCAGGCGACGTTGAGGCGACCGTTGGGGGACTCACCGGCGCGGAGGATGGAGAAGCGCGGGAGCGTGGCGGCGACCGCGGCAGCGGCGGAAGCGCGGAGGAAGGCGCGGCGCGGCAGGGCGCCGGGGGACGGGGCGGGGTGGGCCATCACGGCATTCGAACGGGGCGCAGGCCGGGGGCAATCCCGGAAGGGGGGGCGCGATCGGCGCTTGAACCGCCGGCCGATGGCGCCGAGCCTGCGCGCGCCATGAGCCAGCCCCCCTCTCCCACCCGCCGCGTCGTGAACCCCGTGAAGGCGAAGCTGCGCCGCGGCGAGACCGTGGTCGGGATGATGGTCTGGTCGGCGAACGTCGAGAGCGCCGTGCTGGGGGCGCAGCTGGGGTTCGATTACCTGTGGGTGGAGATGGAGCATTCCCCGGTGTCGCACGAGACCCTGCGGCACATCGTCCTCGCGACGCGGGGTCTGGACGCGGTGGTGTTCGCGCGGCCAGCAGTGAACGAGCTCTGGGCGACCAAGCGGTTCCTCGACCAGGGTGTGCTGGGGGTGATCACGCCGTTCACCAAAACGGGCGCGGATGCGCGGCAGCTCGCGGATGGGTGCCGTTACCCGCCGCGGGGCCTGCGCGGCTGCGGCTCGGACCTGGCGGCCTCGACCTGGCAGGCGCCGCAGGGCTACCACGATTTCGCGGATGAGGAGGTGCTGGCGGTGGCGGTGATCGAGGACACGGAGGGCCTGCGGAACGCGGAGGAGATCGCGGCGACGCCGGGCATCGACGTGGTGTTCATCGGGACGAGCGACCTGTCGTTCTCGCTCGGATTCCGGGGGCGGCAGGACGTGCCAGAGCTGGAGGTGGCGGTGGGGCGGATCGCGGACGCGGCGCGGCGCCACGGGAAATTCCTCGGGCGGCCGGCGATCACCCCGGAGGCGGTGCAGCGGCACCGCGCGGCGGGGTTCCAGTTCCTGATGGGTCCAACCGAGCTCGGCCTGCTCTCAGCAGGGGCGGCGGCGTTTCTGGGGCCGATCGGCAAGCACACGCCGCTGATCCCAGCGGGAGGTCCCGCGGGCGGCGGTTACACGGCCCCGGCGCGCTGAGCGGCAGCGGGTCGATCGTCCGCGTGCAGACCGGAAACGTGGCGCCAAGGCCCGGGATGAACCGCGTCGCCGCGGCGCGGCGGCCAACTCGACGCGCGCCCGCAAAATTCAGCGGCCAAGGAGGCGGCCGAGGGCGGAGAGGTCCTTGAGCGGGGCGGAGCGGCCGGCGGCGGTGGGGGCGGTCACGATCGGGCGCGGGGCCGGGGCGGGCGCGGCGGGGGCGCCGAGGGCGGCGAGGGCGCGCTCCAGTTTCACCTCGGAGACGGGTTCGGCGGTCCCCAGTTCCTGGGCGAAGAGGCTGACGCGGAGCTCCTCGAGTTGCCATCGCAGCGCGGCAGGGGCCGCGGGGTCGGGGGCCGCGGCGGCGGCGCGGCGCCAGGCGCGGAGGAGCGGGTCGAGCCGGGCGAGGCGTTCGGCATCGCGGGCGGGCTGGCGGCGGGCGCGTTGGGCGCGGACCAGGGCCGCGCGAAGGTACCGGGGCACGTGGGCGAGGCGCGCGTACGGGATCACGCGGAGGAAATCGGGCGGCAGCAGCGCGGCGAGCCACTCGGCCTGACCAGCGGGCGGATCGGGCAGGACCTCCAGCTCGAGCCGCAGCCCGAGGAGCTCGCGCAACAGGTCGAAAAGCCGCGGGACGAGGCCCCGCAGGTCCTCCTTGGCGCGCGCCAGCGCGGCGTCGAACGCGGGGGCGGAGAGCGGCGTGACCGGGCGGGCGAGCACCCATTCGCGGATCGAAGCGAAGGCGTGCTCCGAGAGTTCCGCGACGGGCGCGAGCCGGGCGGCAAGCGGGCCCAGTTCGCGCAGCGCGCGGAGGTCCCGTTGCGTCCACATCAGGTCGGCCGCGAGGTGCCGCTCGAGCAGGGCGCGGAGCGCGGCGGCGGTGAGGGCGGCGGCCTCCTCGGGCGTCCGGCAGAGGCGGCGCGCGACCCCGCCGGGCTCGGCGATGAGCGCCGGGAAGGCGTGCACCGTCACCCCGTTTTGTTCTGCAACAGTGATCCGCGCGGGTAGCTCGCCGAACTTCCAGGTCACGTGCGGGGGCGTCTCCCAGCGGGCGCGGGCGGCGCGCCACGCGGGCGGGTCCTCGCGGGCGACGGCGACGCTGGCCTCCCGGGCCTGCGTGGCGAGGGCGGTGCGGAGTTCCGCAAGCTGGCGGGCGGCGGCGAGTTCCCGGCCGCGGGCATCGACCACGCGGACCCGGACCTGGAGGTGTTCGGGCAGCGGCTTGTCGTCCCAGACCGCGGGGTCGAGCGTGATGCCGTGGCGCTCCGAGATCACGGCGGCGAGCGCGGCGGCGACCGTCTCGCGGCGGCCGGTGAGGCGGTCGCGGGCGGCGGCCGCGGTGGCGAGGGCGCGGGCGGATTCGGCGAGGGGCACGAAAGCGCGGCGAAGTTCCTTAGGCAGCGTGCGCAGGTAATGCTCGACCTTGGCCGGCAGGTGGCCGGGGACGGCCCAGTCGAGCGCGGCAGGCGTGAGCCCCTCCGCCTCTCCGGGGCCGACCTCGAGCGTGACGCCATCATCCGCCTGCCCAGGCCGGTAGGTGTAGGTGAGCGGGAGGACGCTCTGGCTCAGCGGGAGGGCGCCGGGGAAGGCGGCCTCGTCGTGCGCGGCGGTGGGATCGTGGAGGTCCGTAGCGGCGAGGAAGAGGAACCGGGGCTCGGTCGCCTGCCGGGCGCGGACGAGCGCGACCAGTTCGCCGGTGGAGGCAATCGGGAGCGGGCAGGGGCGGTCGCCGTCGCGGCCGAGCAGGCGGGAAGCGTAGAAGCGATAGACGGCCTCGTCGAGGTTGAGGAACCCGCCGTCGCGGGCGCGGGTGAGGCGGTCGGCGACGCGGGCGCGGACTTCGCGGTTGTGGGCGAGGAAATCGAGCGGGAACGTGAGCGTGTCGTTCACGAGGCCCTCGCGCAGGAAGATATCGGTGGCTTGGACCGGGTCGACGGCGCCGAAGCCGACGGCGCGGCGCTCGAGCTCGAGCCCGTGGAGGCGGGTGCGGCGGCGGACCATCACGCGGCCGGCGGCCTCGTCCCAGAACGGCTCGCTGTGGGAGATGCGGAGGAGGTGAGCGCCGAGGTCGAGGGCCCAGGCGGGGTCGAGGCGGGCGCAAGTGCGGGCGTAGACGCGCGAGGTCTCGACGATCTCGGCGGCCATCAGCCAGGGGGGGGGGGGGGGGCGGGGGGGGGGGGGGTGGGGGGGGGGGGGCGCGCCGCGGCGGCGGGGAGCCTCACGGCGGAAGAGGACGGAGCCGGGGAACAGCGTCACGCGGCGGTCGTGGGTGGCGAGGTAGTCGCCGTGTTCCTCGTCGAGGCGGGCGAGGTTGCCGAGGAGGCCCGCGAGGATGCTGCGATGGATGGCCCGGTAGGCGGGCGTGCCGAAGGCAAGCGGATCGGCGTCCAGCTCGCGGCGGGCGCGGCGGCGGGGTTCAGCGGGGGCGGGAGTTCCGGCAGACGGGGTCGGGGCGGGCGCGGGCACGCCGTCGCGGACGGAGCTGGGGCGGAAGTCGGGGTGGGACGCGAGCGCCTCGGTGAGCTGGGCATGGATGTCGCGCCATTCGCGGAGCCGCGTGTAGCTGAGGAAGTGGTCGCGGCAGAAGCGGCGGAGGCGGGCCTGCGAGAGCCGCTCGAGGTCGTCGTGGAAGGCCTCCCAGATGGCGAGGAGCGTGAGGAAGTCGGAGTCCGGGTGCGCGAAGCGGCGGTGGGCGGCGTCGGCCTGGGCCTGGCGGTCGAGCGGGCGTTCGCGGGGGTCCTGGATGGAGAGGCCGGCGGCGATGACGAGCACCTCGCGGAGGGCGCCCTCGGCGCGGGCCTGGAGGATCATCCGGCCGACCGTGGGGTCGACGGGCAGCCGGGCGAGTTCGCGGCCGACGGGCGTGAGCGGGCGGGGGGCGCCGCCGCCGGGGTCGGGCCCGAGCGCGCCGAGTTCCTCGAGCAGGCCGAAGCCGGCGCGGATCGCCTTGGCCGGGGGCGGATTGAGAAACGGGAAGCGCTCGATGTCGCCGAGCCCGAAGGCCTGCAGGCGGAGGATGACGTCGGCGAGGTTCGCGCGCTGAATCTCGGGCTGCGTGAAGCGGGGCCGGGCGAGGAAATCGGCCTCCGAGTAGAGGCGGATGCAGGTGCCGGGGGCGACGCGGCCGGCGCGGCCCTTGCGCTGCTCGGCGCTCGACTGCGAGACGGGCTCGATGGGCAGGCGGCGGGTGCGGGCCTGCGGCGAATAGCGGCTGACCCGGACGAGGCCGGCATCGACCACGAAGCGGATGCCGGGCAGCGTGAGGGAGGTCTCGGCGATGTTGGTGGCGACGACCACCTTGCGCCGGGGGGCGGGGGCGAACACGCGCTGCTGCTCGGCGTTGGTGAGGCGCCCGAAGAGCGGCACCAGCGTGGCCTGGCCGCAGAGGCGCGGCTCAAGGGCGTCGAGCGCCTCGCGGATGTCGCGCTCGCTCGGGAGGAACACGAGCACGTCCCCGGGCGCGCCACCGGCGAGGATGCGCTCGACCGCGGCGACCGCGCCATCGAGGTAATGCACCGCCTCCGCGCGGGCCGAGGCGCGGTCCCCCGCCTCCGCGTTGCCGTCCTCCTCCGCGTAATCGCGGCCGAGGGCGTCGAGTGGGGCGTAAACTACCTCGACGGGGTGCATCCGGCCCTCGACCACGATGACCGGCGCGTCGCCGAAGGCCGCGCTGAAAGCGGCGGTGTCGATCGTGGCGGAGGTGACGACGATCTGGAGGTCGGGGCGGCGGTGGCGGAGTTGGCGGAGGTGGCCGAGCAGGAAATCGATGTTGAGCGAGCGCTCGTGGGCCTCGTCGAGGATGACGGTGTCGTACTCGCGCAGGAGCGGGTCGCCTTGGACCTCGGCGAGGAGCATCCCGTCGGTGAGGAACTTGACGATGGTGGAGGGGCCGGTCTGGTCGCTGAAGCGGACCTTGCAGCCGACCTCGCGGCCCCAGGGGACGCCGAGCTCCTCGGCGACGCGGCGGGAGAGGGAGAGGGCGGCGACGCGGCGGGGCTGGGTGCAGGCGACGCGGCCGCGGGAGCCGCGTCCGGCGGCGAGGCAGAGCTTGGGGATCTGGGTGGTTTTGCCGGAGCCGGTCTCGCCGGCGAGGATGAGCACTTGGTGGGCGCGGAGGGCGTCGACGATCTCCCCGGCGCGCGCGGTGATGGGGAGCTCCGGCGGGAAATCGAGGCGGAACGGGAGGGCGGGCGGTGCGGGCGGGCGCGTCACGAAGGGGCTTGAGCTTCGGGGGCGGGGGCGGGATGACAAACCTTCGATGCAAGCCCCGCCCCTGCTCCCGGAGGAGACCCTCGCCCGCGTGTTGCGCCTCGCGCGGTTCGACGGGCTGGGCGTGGTGGTGCTGGCCGGGGCGTTCGCCTTGCTGGCGGCCGCCCC
>Ga0194117_10001976_pt1 | contig 22547 bp, 11 predicted proteins | sample TA2MahsurfametaG_FD_160579 | JGI IMG/M metagenome (GOLD analysis project Ga0194117, IMG submission 160579) | Freshwater microbial communities from Lake Tanganyika, Tanzania - TA2015009 Mahale N1 surface | ecosystem: Environmental > Aquatic > Freshwater > Lake | place: Tanzania: Lake Tanganyika...
TTTTTTCTATCCTCCAAGCATCTTTTTCAAACATTTTCTGGCATTATCAAGCTTTACATCTTTTTCAAAAACAAGTTTAAGCGAACTTTGTTAAGATTATTCAGAGAAAAGTTTAGAGGCCTTGACATTTTTCAAACTATCTTTAATAGTTTTGATGCATCCCTCGAAATAGAAGTATTTATCAGAAGGGCAAGAGAAGCATTGTCCGTTCGATTCATGCTCAAAATCTCTGCATTTATGGCAGCCACCATTGTATTCATATTGGAATTCAGAGCAATTATGGCAACCGTTTACTCCTTTCTCGTCTTTGTATTCGAATTTACCCTGTGGACAGGTATTACATTTTTTATCGTAGAATAATTTACCTTTGGGGCACTGACGGCATTCGTTATCATACAAACTAAGTCCTTTAGGGCATGGATGGCAGGATTTATCATAGAAGAATTGTCCTTTAGCACATGGGTGGCATTTGTTGTCATAAAGATGTTCGTTTTATTTGCAAAGATGACAGGCATTTTTGTAGAAATGCTTTCCTTTTTCACAAGGGTGACATTTATCATCAAAGAAGAAATCACCTTTTTTGCATGGGTGACAGGCATTATCATAGAAATATTCAGTACTACGGCATGGATGGCATTCATAGTTCCAATAAAACTCTCCCTTTTTGCAGGGATGACAAGAGCAGTCATAGAAGAATTCATCTTTAGGGCAAGGATGACATTCGTCATCATAATAGTATTGACCTTATCTACATTTATGACAGGCATTATCATAATAAAATAATCCTTGTTAACAATTATGACAGCTATTGTTATAATATAATTCTCCTTTCAAGCATTCATGACATTGATTATCCCAATACTTCTTTCCTTTCTCGCAAATGTGACAGCCATTGTCATAGAAAAACAGTCCTTTTTTACAAGGATGGCAGCCATTTTTGTAGTAATATAATCCTTCAGGACAATTATGACAAGATTATTTATAGTAATAAAGTCCTTTAGCGCAGGGATGACAGGCGTTATCATAGTAAAACTTATTTTCAGGACATGGGTGGCATGAGTTAGCATACCAATATTGTCCTTTAGCGCATTTATGGCATGAGTTGTCATAGTAAACTTCGCCTTTTTTACAAGGATAACAGAAGTTATCATAGAAATGCTAGTTTTTCTTGCAGATATGGCAGTCATTGTCATAATAATGCAATCCTTCTTTGCAATGATGACATTTACCTCCCCAGTATTACATATCTTTAGCACATTCATTACATTAACCGTCATAATATTAAGGTTTTGATTCAGGGCAGACATGGCATGTATTTTTGTAGTAGTATAAATCTTTCGGACAATCGTGGCATTCATCATCATACTAGTATTTACCTTTAACACAGGTGTGACAAGTATTATCGTATTCGTATTGCCAGTAATCACAAAGGTGGCAGCTGTCATTATAGAAAAATTTCTTATTTTCAGGGCAGAACTGACAATCTTAGTCATAAAAGTAAGATTTTGATTCGGGACATCTCCAGCATTAACCATCATATGAGTAAGGCTTATCTTTAGGACATTTCTCTGTCTGTGTCACATTACAAGTTTCATTGCAACTAGGATTATCCTTAGGGCATTGATTACATTGTCCATCATAGAAATATTTTTTAGTTTCAGGACAAACATTGCAGCTACCATCTACATATTCATATTTAGCTTCTTTTGGGCAGCTACAGACATCCAAGAAAGGATTCCAGGCTTTAGGACTTGCGCATTTAGAACAGAATCCATTTTAGTCAACTTTATTTGGAGAAGGGCATTCGCATTTTTGATTCTTTTGTGAATATACAAAGTTTTTGGGGCATACACAAGTTTTTCTTAATTTGTTCCAAGTAGCTGGACTATCACATTTTTTGCATCTTCCTTGAATGTTTCTGAATGGATGAGCACTATTGCAAACACATGATTCCGTTTAAGAATCATAAACTTGAGTTTATTTGTTGCAATTGAAACATCTTTGAGATTGAACTCCCCAGTTTCCTTAACAAGTCTTACAAAATCCAGTTCTAGTTAAGACTGATCCCTTTGGGCAAACACATTCGTTATTTATCAAAATTTGATTTTTAGGGCAGGCACATTTATTTTTGCCACAATATCCAACAGGATACACACAGTGGTCACCTTGCAAAATTTGAGGTGAAGGACATACACATTGATCTTTTTGAAGGACTTTTGGGAATGGACAAGCACATTATTTTCCATTCCATACTGTTTATGCTGGGCATAAGCATTCTTTTCCATTCCAGACTCGTGAAGCAGGGCAAACACATTCGTTACCCTTCCAGAATCTAGGTATAGAACATTTCTCACAAGTAAAATTAACGGCCTTACCTGGAGGTGTGCATCTATAGCAGCCTCTATTGCCTTTGTAAGGGAAAAAGAAGTTCTTTTGATTGCATTAGCATTTATTTCCGACAGAGTTGAATTGATATTTGAAGGAATCTCCACAAATATCTGGTTTATTAGTCTGATGATGAGTATGCTAGAGCGTGAATGCACAAATAGTCAAGAAAAGTACAAGTAAGAGGGTCTTATTCATCAATTGATGATTTAAAATTATTCGTGCATTTTTATTAAAATTCAATAAATATTGATTAATTATGGAGCTGATATTGTTGGATAGATTTCACTTTAAGCTAGAAAAATTCCTAAGATAAATATCAGATAAAGACTATGAAAGCTGGGAAATAAATAAATATTTCAGTAACTATGTTAAAACAGAAACGAAGGTTGCATAGCCATAAAATCTTTTTAATTTTATATTTCAGCTTTATCACTTATATTAGTGTCTGTTCTCGATAAAAACAAATCTAATTAACTCCACCAACGAATCTACAAACATCGATTGCTCTCGTTGTTCTTCATTTTTATAGTATAAAACATATTAGATTATCAACGTTCTTTTCTACGATAATTCATTTTCTTTATTAGTTAAGATCTTTTATTCTACTTTCTATCTCAACTTGCCTAGCTTCAACCTTTTTCCTCTCTTCATCTAAATGCTTATACTGCACTCTTAGCAACTCAAACTCTCTCATCAGCTCACCAGTATTTTTCTCTAGTTTGGATGCATAATTTTTTTTGGCTTTTTATCCTTCTTTGTTTTTGTATTTTTGATTCATTTTTTTCGCATTTGACACTTCTACGTTTATAAATTCAAGCTTATGCAGAATGTTCAGTAAGATGTCCTTTGTTCTCTGCTTATGTCTTTTCTTCTCTTCTTTGTGCTCCATTTTCTTCAAAATTTCTTCATTACTTCGTTTAATTTATCTAATGATTGTTTTGAGGTGTTCTACTTCGATCTAAAGTTCTTTCTATTTTTGAGTCCAATCTTTTTAAACCCTTGACATACTTGTGTCTCTATGACAATTAAACATCTAACTTCTTATTCTATCTTTTTCCTATTTGATATAGCTATGGTGTATTTTTTTATCGCCACTTTTTTGGATTTGTTCAGTTCTAACTTTATTTTGTTACTATCTGTTTTCAAGATTTCGATACTTTTCCTCCTAAATAGTTGGAAATTTACTAATGTTTTCAGTTTTCGTTCCATTTTATTGATACTCTCTGATTGTAGTAGTTTCTAACGATAATCCTAGACACCCTAAATTTATGGCCTAATTACTGTATTTTTTTTAGTTTATTTCTGCTGTTGGCTCGACTTACTAGCAGAAAAATTATCTTTGATATGTCTTTCTTTAAGTAACTACTTTTATTATTTGAACAGTCTTTATAATCTCTTCTCAAGAGATTGCCGATAGTGATCCTGCCTGGCATCTTCTTTTGAATTAACAGAATGAAAGTAGCTCAGAATATTGGGTTGGTTGTCTGCAGGTAGATACTGTTCCCATTTTTCTCTATTCTTCTAGGAATACTTGGCATGAGATTAGTTAGCTGCGAAACCTTCCTTTAGTTGTTCGATCCTCTTCATAATTTGTTCTGATTCTTTGACTAAATATCCAACAATTGACTTTGTTCTTCTCGAGGGCGGCTTTTGGTTTTCCAAGATTCGGCCTATCTCATGTGTTATAATTCGTTATCAAGTTAAATATTTAGTTATCAAACACAAAAAGAGGAACAGTAACAAAGTATTATCTTATCAGAATTATTTATGTAATTTTTTGGAAGCACTTGGCTTGTTCGATTTAGATGGGTACAAACTAAACAGTCTGAACTTCAATAAATCTTGACTTTTAGGCCTCATATTTGGATCTTTTTGGACCAAAGCTTCGATAAAATCTTTGGCCTCTTGAGGGATATCAACAGGGTAGTCTATTTTAGTTTTGTCAACCTATGTTATTAAAAGTATACATTTACTATTTTTACATCACAATTTTTCTCTGCTAACCTTCAAAAGGCACTTTTCCTGTTAGAAGCTAAAACTTTAAAATACCTATACACCAAATATCAACTGACATATCATAATTTTTTCTTTACAATATTTCAGGTGGCGCATAATCAAATGTTCCACAATATGTCTTTCTTGAGGTTTATACAACTGCCGACAACCCGAAATCGCAAATTTTGGCTACACCTTATGAAGTTATTACTATATTTTCAGGTTTGATATCTCGGTGTGCTATTGATTTATCGTGCATATAGGTCAAAGCTTTAATAATGTCTCTTAAATATTAAACAGCTTATTTGACATTTAGGTAATTCGTTTCATTTAGATAATCGAATAATGTCCCACCATCTATATACTAGAGTGCTAGGTATACATCTTATTTTTCTTGAAAACATCCGTAAAAACGGACGATGTTAGGATGATCCAAACATGAGTGAAGTTTAATCTAGTTGCAAAATTGTTCAATCATCTTATGTTCGACTACTTTAATTTTCAGTATTTTCTTCAAAGCAACGAAAAATCCAGTTTAATTATGCCTAGCTAGAAAAACTTCACCAAACTTGCCTTTACCTAGCATTTTTCCTAACTCATAACCACGAACAACTTTTGAGTGTTTTATGACTGCTCGGCTCGTTTATAGTGCATTCTTTTATTTAGCTTTTATCTCCACTATTTAATTAAGTGATTTAAATAGTTTTTTATCTTATGTTTATATCGTTTTGGTAATCCCTACATTTTTATTAGCATTTTCAACAGAACGTTTAGAATTTATGAGAGTTTTAGATCCATACTTTGAACTATCATCTAACTTCTTATCCCCAAAGAACTTCGTCGGGGTCTTCGAAGTTGTATTTGAAGTTGTATTTCGTTATAAAATATTCATTTTAAAATTATTGAAAGTTACATGGGAGGGAACTTCTAGATGGTTATGCTTCGTATTCGAACTTGGCTTAAGATGGTTGTAATCTTCAGATAACTTTTTTACTTCATTATATACTCCTATGCCAAGTTTATTTGTAAGATTGAAATTGGTAGTGTTTCGTAAGCCACTCCGAAGATTCGTTGAACAATCGAATTTTCTTACAATATTTGAAAAAGAGGAACGTAAAACAGTTTCATTTAGTTGTTATTCCGCTTTTAAATTACTCTTTAAAGGAAAATTTGGCTTGAATCTACTCTCTTTGTAATTTGTATTCTTAAGCATAGTAGGGTTTCCTTCCACAGTCAATAACTTTTTTTGACTAGCACTCTCTACCATATTGAATTTGTTATCAATACTCTTCACAGGAGGGGCTAAATGTTCTTGATGATTCTGAGGATAAAAGTGGTTAGAAGACCCAGGGAAACCTTTAGACTGAGGAATGTGTGATTGGAAACCTTATTGGAACGAAAAAACATTTGTATTGCGAAAGTATTGTGGAGATCCAATATTAGGCTGCATGAAGGTTTTATAATATTTGCCTTAAAAATCAAATATACACAATAGTTAAAGCCTCTAAATTTACCAAACCCAACTTAACTGAAAGTATTTTAATAAATATTTATCTCTAATAAAACTTTTAAGTAAAAAAGTATTAGAGACAATCATAAACATAGGCAATGCGGTTCCATCTACAAAATCTACTTATCACAATGTTCGCACCTAAGTTGTACCTTTTGGCAAGCATCCAATACAAATGGTGCCCAACAAAATAACCCCACGCACAAAAATAATGACCATAGATATGTTACTTTGGTGGGTGAATAGTTGGATGCTAGTAACATTTGGCACTACGGACATTGTCTCGATTTTACGATTTGTGATTTATTGTCGAAGCTCATCTATTCGTTCATTTTGTTGTCTTCTACCTACTATTAAATCAATTATAGCATAAATTAATGTATTTTAAAATTATATACTCTTTGAAGAGGATTAAATGGCAAAATACATGATGTGTCTATTGTATCACTGATACCATTTAGTATAATTTAGCAAAACCTAAGCACCTTCGATTATCTTGCCCTCTACTGATTACTTAAAAGCTACCTTTACTTTGCCGCTCTTGCCGAAACTACCATCTAAACGTCCCACAACATCACATTTATCAACCGCTACCTATTTGCCAATGAAATTTTGCAGATTAGTTTACTTATCAAACAGATCTTTCACTATTATCGAATAATTGTCGACTATACGATCCACAACTCCCTTTTTCATCTTCTTTTTGTAAAGTTTCACCTAAGCTTATTACTTATCATCGTATAGCCTTTGGATTGTACCGAAGAAGGCTATCCTACAAGCCTTCTCATCATTATCTATATCTGGTTTGTAGCCAATCACTTTGAAGTTGAGATTTGTATAGAAATCTTTCTAAAAATGAATAATTGCGAATATTTTAGTGCCTTCACTTTAACGAGCTTCTTTAATCATTTACTAAGTTACCTCGCCGATAGCCAAGTAAGATTAATTTTGTTGAAGAACTTTATTCTCACAATAGAAAAGCCTTAGCTCACCCTCCACAGTCTGATGTCCTGACATAATATTAAACCTCACTTTATTTTTGATAGCTCTCTTGTAAAGTCTGACTAAATTCAAGTCAATAACTATTTTTCTCGAACGTCTTAAGTACCCAGGGGTACAAGCAATACCTCTTTAAACCAAATCAGACTCTAGATGTTGCATAAGCATAGCAATCCTATCTCCTTGTTTGGCTACTTGTACAGGTTTTCTAAACATTTCCATTGATTTGATTTTACATTTCTGCTGTATTTAACAAAGTTAAATTTACTATCCCGGCTTGATTTTGCCCTCAACTACAGTTCCAGTGATCACTGTTCCTTTCCCTTTGATTTTGAAACAATGATCAATTAAATATAAAAATTTATGTTCTGTCTGTCTATCAGGAACCACGATTTCATTTAATAAAAAATTCTTCAAATGATGGTTGTGATACTGTTACTCAACTTTTGTTGAAAATGAAACCATCAAAAGATTCTCACCAAATTTTGTTTTACTGAATACCTTTCTCAAAGCATTTGTCTTTGCTTAAACTACTTTTTTATCTTAGATCATATCGATTTTATTCAGGATTACGATTATCTTTTTCATAAATAGTTCTGCTATGATTATACATTCAGCAGTTTGAGCCTGAATTCCTTTTGTTATATCGATTATCAAAAACATAAGATCTATGATTTGAGCACCACCTATAATTGTTCTGATCAAAGATGCATGACCAGGGCAGTCCACAAGAGTAAACTGTAAATACTATTCCTTTATTTTATGTTCGAGGCGAGTAGGTACTCTCGTAAAGAAAGCAGAAAAACCTAAATCTAGTGTAATTCCTCTTTCTTGAGACTGAGGATTTTTATCAAGACTGGCTGTTGACGTTACTTCGCTAAGAATACGGCACAGAGAAGTCTTTCCTGAATCAACATGCCCTAACACTCCGATATTTATATTAAGGCATTTGTGAGGTTGAATTGATTGGATTTACTATTTCGTCAGGTCCAAAAGATCTTTCTCCATAAAAATATAAGCTACTATTTAATAAATGACTATAATTATAAACTTGAAATTAGATTTTCTGATAAGAATCAATTTCTCTTTAAGGTTGAGATATTTATCTCAGATATCGCAGGTTTCTAGTTCTGAACATTCATCATCTCCTGTGCCAGATTTCTTTCATTAAGAACCTACCTCTCACTAGCTTCTCTCAGCTCGAAATACTAACTTTTCATTTTTGACATCTAACTTTTGATTCTATCCACCTCGAATTTCACCCGATTCATCTATTCATGTGCATTTTCAAGCTCATTCTTCATTTTCTTCATCTGCCCAGTTTTTTACTTCAAAGCTTATTTGTATTTTATGAGTTGTTAGTGAATTTCGGATCCTGGTTGCCTGGCTAATACATTTTTTAATTATAGAAATAGTTTCTCCTTTTCACGGATTAGGTTTTATTTAGCTTCAACTTCTTCTGTTTTAGCTATCAATCTCCTAGAAATAAGATAGTATATACCTTTGAAGAGTTTGGATTTTCAAAATTCTTTCGTAGTTTTCCTGGTCAGTAGCTTCAAGTTTACGCCATCTATGAACATTCATAGGATTTTAAAGCTCATCCTGTAAAGCTTTGATTTTAGCTCTTTGATTCAGCAATTATTTCTACTTGAAACTGATTTATGCTTTGAGATCATCAATACATCTTATTTGTGAGTCAATGGAAAGATACTAATTTCTTAATGCAGCTAGTTTCAACTTAAACTCCGTAAGTTCCTTAGACTTTTGCTGGCAGTGGATATTTCCTTTGATAAGATTAGAATTTGATAGCTTTATCTTTTAATAAAGAACAGACAACTCATGATTTCTCTTGATAAGCTGAGTACCTAGAATATCTCTTTAATTTCTGACCATATCATAGTCTTTTTGTTGTTTTGCTTTCTGCTGCTTTGCTGTTTGGATGATTTTTTTCATATGGTTGATGTGATTTTATTGGTTTTTGATTACTTCTTAATTTGACTGGATCTGTGCCTTGGCTCTATTTTTTTATGCTTTTATTTTAACATTTTCACCCTCCACCTTTTTATAGTCTTTGTCTAATTACACCAACTTTTGGTCTTTGTTTTTGATTTACTCTCTAAGTTGTTCGACAGCATAGGTCATTCTTTTGTACTTTTTCTTAAGTTCATTTATTTCATCTTTTGACTTGATGAAATCTTTTGAATATAGGTTTCTATCGGACCTAACTGCCTCATAAAGATTTTGTTGATGTTTACACTTATTCTAAACCTCTTGATTATCTCTCTGCAAATTTTGTATTTGAGTATTTTTGATTTTAAGTTACTCAAGTGTTTGATAATACTTGGAGTGAGCATGTGAAGCTTCAATACCATACTTTTATTGTTATTTTTTGATCTGTTCAAGTATTCTAGACAGTTTCTATTGCTCGATTTGATAACTCGTAACTTCATTAGAAATCTTCTTCATTTTATTGAGTTCTTCAAGGTTCAAAAACTAGATTTCTCTTTATTTCACTTCACTCATTTTCCACTGCTTATCTTTTTATAGTTTTTTTGAAAGAAATTCATTTATACGAGCTTTTATTTTTTATCTTTATGTAATCAGTTTTTCTAATTGTTCTTGCTCGATTATTTTCACCTAGAGAAGTTGTGATTTCTTTTGATTTATCTATTCATTTTCTGCAAGTATTTGGTTCTTCATATTTTTGGCTACCTAAAGTTCTCGTTCGACTTCTACTTTAGTCTTAATGAGTTATTCATATTCTTCTTCTCTCGCTTTAGTTTCGGCTACTCTTTAGTTCATGATTGATTCGAATTTCTGAACCTCTTAAACTTTGCGATTGTAATCTTTCTCATACTGTTCTTTTTGCTTTTCTAACTTAACTTTATTACGATGTTGATCATCTTTATTTTTCTTTTCGTTTTTCAAATTTTCTGCTGTCCGTTCAATCTACTTGTCTAACTATCCAATTTTAATCTATAGTTGAAATTTGGCTTCTTTAAGTGCATCTTTCTATATTTTAGCGTTATTTAACTGCGCTTTCTTGTCATCATTGTTTTTCTTTTACTTGGCATCCCTATCTTAAATTTACTTATTTTTATCTTTAAGCTCACTGATTCTCTTGTTGATTTCAGATTGCTTGTTCTGCAGCTCGGACATTTATTAAATACCAAATTTTTGTTGATTGAAAAGCGAAACATGTTTACTTTGAAGTTCGTCTCTGATTTTGTTTTGCTCATCTAACTTCTTTTTTAACTCATTCTACTCATTTTCTTGCTTTATTTCGATTTATTACAGTCCCTTTATGCAATCTTTTTCAATGATATTCATCTGCAACTTGTAACGATTTATCATATCTTTCACATCCACCTACTTCTTCTTGAGCTACTATGTCTCAATCTGCAATTTTTATAGATCTTTCTTTATGTTATCGGCCTGCTGGGTCTATTCTTCAATCACTTTGTTGCAACTGACAATGCGAGTTGCGAAGTTATCGATATCGCTTTTGTTCATTTTACACTTCCTGATATGATTTTACTCACTTTCAAGATGCTAGGTCAAGTTATTGAAGAGCATCTATTTGAAATGATAATTACTGTGATCCTACTTTTGAGCGGTTCAAGCTCAGGATCGATGAGGATCTTTAGCACGTTGTAATATTGCATTTCGACTTCGCTCACGATGTTCATATCAGTGCCTGGGATGATTTCTGTCTACTTTCTCTCCATTCTGACAAATATTTAAATAAGTTATATATTTACTTTGAATCAAATAGGCATATCTTGATATCAAGATTAATACTCATTTTATAATTGTATATATTTACATAGATTTTTATCTTTGATCAAGCATCCCTCCATTATGACACTATTTTGTGATACTCGTTTCCACAATTGGTACATCTATTTGTCTAATCGTAAGTGATGTTTTTACCATAAACTCTCTCTTTTCTTTTAGTTTAGCCAGTATATTTACCATCCTTATCATAGTGCTTGTCTACTCTTTCTATATCTTTCGCTGCCTGTTACTCTTTCAACTTTTATTTCTTAATAGTTTTCAGTGAGAACCATTTGTCACATCTTTAACACTTAGAAAGATAACCTGTGACACAAACTAAACCTCCCACTATAGCTCCAACACCTAAGACGACTCCAATTATTGCTTTATAGTCTGTATTGCTGCTGATACTGCTCATATTTTTGATATTTTTATCAAACACTAAAAAATCAAACGAATACTTAATGAGAGTATTTCTAATAAAAATACAAATTCATCCTTCAAATCCTTCATACAAATTCATCCTTCAAATCCTTCAAATTTCATTACTTGATAATGATAAGATACTTAGATCATAGCCTAGACTCATTATTTCTTTATAATTCTTGCCTCCTAGTGTGACTTTGCTGAATTACTCTGCCAAATTAATCACGTTCCTACTCTTCACTTGTCAACTGATGATCTTTCTCTTTTAGTTGTTCATTTACTTTAGATGGTTGATTTTTGCGGTCTGTAGTCAACTTTTTAGTTATCGAGTTGAGCTTCGAAAGTATTTATTGAGTATTGGTAGTTTTCTTGATGATCTAACCTCCCTACTTGATAAGTGCCTGACCAAGTTCGTTTAAAATTTTTCTTGTTTCCAAATAACTCTGACTTACTTTGAAGAAACAGGTTTAACGGATTTGGCGTATAGTAGCTGATTTTGATAGTTATGGAAATTACTAACACATTTTACTGAACCTTTCATAGTCGTTTCTGTTAATAAATGTGCTCATATGGATAATCTCTCTAAATCTTACCAACAAGACTTAAAAGTGCTCCATGTTTTGATTTCTTATGCCTATCCATTTATATTTTTAAAGTAGACTATCGCTTTTTGTATTGTTGTAGTCTCCTTTTTGATTGATTTTTTACATCTCAGTGATACATTCTTCAAGCTTGTTCCTTAGATCTGTTATTTATAAACCGAGTTTTGTTAACCGCACTGGTTGACGAGTTATTTCAGCCATCAACTACACATACTTCTACCAGTCAGCTCTTGTTTATCGAAGTATTTTTAGCTTTTAACCTAAAATTAATGCATTTCGATAAAAACCTTAAACATTTTTTGACTCTACTCTATCTATCTCTATATCTGGCTTAATTAATGATATATCTTCAGGCAAAAGATTTTCTGGATTGGGTTTTGGTTTTAGAATTTCATTTTTTGCATTGTCGATAAGATCATATGTACTAAGTAGTTTTGGAGACTTCTAAATAACCTTTAATGAAGCAGTCCCTCCATGATATAGCAATCTATAAAATTCTTTTCTGTTGATTCTATCTTGAAACTCTCTACACTTGAGTTCATACATTTTTCTATACAAGTAGACATAGTCTTCAATATTATCGATCGAAAATCGAGTCTAGAGTATAAATTTTCTCATTTTTTAGATATTTACACTAGAGTTTTGTACATCTACCCAATATTTCAAGTCACTTGGAACGGTCTCTCTGAATTTTTTCACCTACTATTGAAGATCGTAAATTTAGTAAATGAACTAAACTTAACTATTTCTCATCCACTGTACAAGTTGTTAAGCCTAACCAATCTATCTTTTATTTTGAATTATTGTGAGCTAGTCATGCATCTATTGGATTTAGTTCACATACTCTACCTTTGGTTTATAAAAACTCAATTTTTATTCAATATTTTGTGCTTATTGTGACCATTTTTAGATGGTAAGCCTCAGTTGATTTGGGGGATATCTACTTTGTTTCATCAAGTATTCTAGTTCATAGATTGAATTCATATTGAATTTTATCCCTCTTGCATCCACTAAGACTCTTTTTGAAATAAAAGCCCAGATTTTGATAACTTTAAGCTTTCGCAGCTAAACTGAAAGATCCATTTTGATACTTTTTGAAGTTCTATATTTTTAATCAATGAGATTGATTAGATTTTTTAAGTTGTCCCCTTTTTATAGTACATGGTAAATATCCTCAAATTTCTAAAAGTCTTCAGCCCAGGCTTTGTAGACACTTTACATTTCGAAGAGCTCTGTGAAATTTTACTCAAATGGGAAAGATCTGATTAATCTGACTAAATCTAATAAAATAGAGGGTTGTAAAGCTCCTGGCATTTGTATGCAAGGTTCATTTTGTAATATATACTATATTACTTTTTTAGCAAAGTTAGAAATGGCTTATTTTTCTTCAGCTGAAAAGTTAACTTAAGCTTAGCAAACCTCAGATAGTTTCTTCAAGGCAAATCGCATTGATATTAGTGAGTTTTCCCAGTGGACCATAGCATCAAACGCAAGATTTTGTACATACTTAAGACCTCCAAGTGTGCTTATTTCTTCAACCCATATTTCATTTCGGTCGTCTTAATCCTTTTCACAATCGATACACTGTATTTTTGCTTGATAATTCACAATTTTAAGGTAAAATCGAGATTTACTCAAAAATTTATTAATTTATTCCCTTTATTATTCTGTAAAATCATTATAGCTATTAGGATTGCTTAGGTAATTTTTGATTTCATCCATAACTTCTTTGGTCTATTCTTTCATCGGAGTTATTATGTTTCTCAAAAGTTTATTTTTTTGGACCATACAGTATACTTAACTATAATCTGACAAACATTCTTAAGAGTCAGCAGCCAAGAATAATAGATTTCCTACAAGTTATTTACGGATTAAGCATCTCTATCTGGACATAAGCCTACTTTTTATCTTTTCAACTGCTTTTGTAAGTATTACTTAATGGTGCTAATAATTAAAAAGTATCGTAAAATCTTTCATTTTTTACTGACAAAAGTTTTGGAGCTGCATTTTCTTTTAAGAGTTCAAGGACTCAAATTAAAAGCTTCCGAAATTCATTATCTAACTGAATTAGTTTTCCGTAATCATTTTATCCTTACTTAGCTTTTAGATTTTGACCAATTTAGTCATGATGGCTCGGTATTGGTTTACATCCATATTACTGAAGCAGAAAATATCGAAGATTGTATTTTCATTTCTGAAAGTTTTATAGTACTAATAAGCTAGTTTACTTTTCTAGAGAGTATCTATAGTTTATTTAGTCTAATATATGATATTTTCAAGGTCTTATGGACTATTTAGCATTCTATTTTATCTATATTTGGAGAGTAAATCGAAAATTTTCTAAGCTTAAATTGTATCGAATTCCTATTTTTTAAGTCTATATGAACTCACTTGCTTTCCTTAAACACATTCGAACCTTTCCAAATAAAATTGGATAGTTTCAAAGACCTCTTCTTATAATTCTAAAGATTCTTTTTATTTTTTCAAAAGCTCACTAATTTAGCCTTTTACCTTATGATCTATTTGCTTATGATTTGACTCATATCCTTTGGTCATCAAATGCAGGATCTCCAAAATTTTCTTTTAGTTATTATAGAATATCTCTTCGTATTCATATGTTTATCCTACAAAAATATTTAGAAGAGCTTTACAGCAGAAATATTTATTTATTTCTTCAACACTTTCCGCTTTCATACAGATTTCATGAATTCTCTAGGACATACTAAAAATGCAAGAGTCCAAAACTTTTATCAAACCTCTGTCAAGTGTACCTGAATCCTAAATTTCAACCATTTTCTCAACTATTTCACAAAAATGAACTCCCTTTTCAAAGAGGTTTTGCTCCTGACAACCTTAGCATTCAAATTCATCTCTTTAAGGATCCACAACAGCTGTACAGATTGAATGAAACCATCTTTTACATTTTCGACACTAAATGTACTTTACAACCTCTGACTCGATTTCTTTGTACTTGCTTTTGTTGCAAGTACAAAAAATGAAATGTGGGTCGTTACTATGAGACCCACAAATCACAGGTTTGATATGCCTTGGACGAAGAAATTTGAAACTTGGAAACTTTTCAGACTGCTCTTTGAGTTGGCGCATCAAAAGTCTACTGTGCTTGTCTAGGAGGCCAAAGATGAGGTAGTTTTACTTTTAGGGTTAGTTTAATACACACCCTACATGCATATGGGTTTCGCACTCGGAAACCCAACATTTGAAAGCCGACATTGTTTTTTTTTTACAGATGTAGCATGGTTTCTTGTGACCATCTACATCTGTAAAAAGGCGAAAGCGTAAGGAGTTGTATGATATTACTTTTATCTTGAGGGAAGTAAGTGCACAAAAAACATGAGTCCAAATATTTTAGCCTAAGTTTTTGAGCATTCCATAGTTCGAGTGGCAAAAATGGCAGCAAATGTCTTCAGACCAAGTCAGACATTCATCACAGATAAATTATTTTTGGTCAGAATAATTAGGGGCATAGCAAAGTCGATGAGCAACTCGTTTACAGGTTCTGCAGATAATTTTTGAGAAAGTTCCTTTGTCAAATCGCTAAGACCTACAGACTTAGCAGGCATTCTGAAATTTATTCTTCTTAGACTTCATTTTATGCATTGTATCCAATGTATCTTATTTTATTGTTAATGGTATTAATTTGAGATGTATATAAATTTGAACCCATTTAGCAACTCAATTCTACTTTACTTACAAGTTAAAACCTTAATTTAGCAGTAAGAATGAGTTCTAAAAGTAAAAAGTTAAGAATCAAAAATTAATTTTTAATTTTTTCTGCAAAGGTATGCAGAAATTGTATAAATATGTTAATCAATTATAAAAATTTGCAATGATGCTAATAACCAAAACTATCGAAATCAAATCAGGATTTTACCCTTCTATCGTCTATCTTCCCGTCCCCGCAGTAATCAAGCAAGCCACTTTTGTTGAATAAATCAAGTAAATCCTCTCATCCAATAATATCCATTGTCAATAAGTTTAAGAACTGCACATCTCCTTGACGAAAACGTTTCACCCAATATTGCCCTAAATAAAAACAGTCGAAAATAAAATCAAACAAGCAATTTCTGAAGGAAAAATTAAACTTCCAGTTGCTCTATTGTTGAGCAAAATAATTGCGATTGACAATTTTATCGCTATTTAAGTTCAACAAATCACTCGCTAAAGATTGCAACCTATCTCTACTATTCTACAAAGTGTAGTGAAGCAAGAATTTTACTAAGATCCCATCTTTCATGTCTCTCTTTTCAAAGTGTTAGCAGAAATCCCCGAGCAAACTTTGCACAAAATTTTACAAGTCCCAATATCTTAACGACGTTGCTATAGTCTGAATAAAATAATGATGAAAGCTGGGAAGTCTATTTACAATTTGAATTGAAACAAAAATATTGTAATGATATTGTATAAAATGACAATTTTGTTAGATTAGACTGATTAAATACATTTGAACCTCTTACGCTTTCAAATAGCTACAATTACTGATCAAATGATCTTATTTTATGTATAAAAATTCTATAAGATTCATATTTTATAATTAACTTAATTTGATGCATTTAGAATCAATCAAGCTGGTACTCTCTCGCTTTTTTTCTTTCTCATTGATTTTTATCTTAGAAGATCCTTTTTAGATTCGGAAAACTCAAATTTCTTCTGCAAACACCCCTCCATCTTTTTTATGTACTCTTTATCAATACATAGCTTTTTCAATGGTTTTTGACCATGTCTGAATAGCCCTATTTCTTCTTAATCTTATGATTGATCTTCTGTTTGCTCTCTTTAGAAAATCATAAAATTTTTCATCCTTTTTCTAAGTGAATGAAGTTAACTATCAGTGTTATCAAAATTACGCATAATAGACTTTATCTTTTGAGTTTATTGATTATTTTGAGATGGAATTTCTTGATTTTCGTTGATTTTGATTTCAGTAACTTTAAAAATGACTCTTTGACTGATCTCTGTCTTCAAATGGGAACTCAATTCTTCTTGATTTTGTGATGTCAATTTGTTCAATGAATCAAGATAGTTGATCATATCTTTATTTTTGAAAGTTTCTATAAACAAAAGGGCTTGTTAGCCTAAAGTTCGTTCTAATTGGAAACTTGGAATAATCAAAGACAGTATTTTGTTAAAATTTTTATCTTTATCTTGATTTCTACTTCTAGTTTGATAGCTACTTCTCCTTTAATTATCAGCTCTCAGCAAATAAATCATAAAAATCCATATTGTAGGATCGCCTTCACACTTTATCTTAGGTAGAAGATTTGTTAAACTGCTTACAAGTAATTTCGCTTAATATCCATAAATTCTGTTTTGATTTGCCAGATCACTTAGCAACTCATAATCAAAAATTGAAGGATCTTACTTTTATTTCGATTAACCTGTTAATCTTAAGTTGTAAGTGACTGCAAGTTTAAGATTGATATACCTTACAATTAGAGCAGAAGATAAGGAGATCTAAGTCATTAAGAGAGGAAATCTTTACAAATTATCTTGAATATCTTTCAAGAAAGATGTTTGAAGACTTAGTTTCTACTCAAGTATTGAATGAGCTATCCACAGTGAATTATTTAAACTAACCCAGTTTTCTTAGGATAGTTCACTATAATTTGGATGGAACAGAAAGATACTCGCTACTTCCATTACTAAATCTTGGATTGTGTAGGCTACCTGTTAAGTTTCTTCATTACAATTCTGGTATACTTTAAAGAAAAACTAAAAGTAAAAGCAGCCGTCATACCCATTATTTTTAAAAGATTAAATCACTTTTTCAAGGACTTGAAGATCTTTCGGCAATTTTTTAGTATTATCAAGCAAACAGCTCGCAATTTTCACTAATTCATCATCAAAACTGATATATCTTACTTTTTAGACTTTTTCGACCATTCTCCACAGTTATTAAACGATCTAGTCATTGCAAATGATGTGTTATTACTTGGCTAGAATTTCGCAGAATTTGATATATCTATATGCCTCCTCTGCACTATACTTCACTTGATTTTATACTGCATTATTGATCGAGATGATCTCTCTATCGAAATCCCGCAGACTGCTATCGATAATTTTGAGAAAACACTCAGGTGTAAGCAACGATGCTTTTTTTGTAATGAGATTCTGCAGGACTAAGTGAAGAGATGACTTATTTTCTAATGCGTCGTATAGATTTAATAATTGTAAGAGTTGGTTCTAGGTGAAATAATCTAGATTGATATTTTACAACAGACTAGTTGCAAATCTTCTGAGAGCTGGGCTCATATCTTCAACTAAGGTAGAATCGATAAGTTGGCCTAAAATATCATAATCTACAAAGAAATCAAGTTCTATGTAGCAAAAAAAATCATAAATTAAGGCTACTTCTATTTCCGATAGTAACACTATATACTCTATTACAAAGATCTATCTCAAATATTCAAAGTTTTCATGCAATTGCTAGGTATTACTACATAGGATGCTTAGGAGTAAAAAACATGTTGTATTCTTTATTTTTCTATCAGGGAATTATGATTAGTTTCCATGTTACATAATATGGGCTTTATTAGCTAATAGCTATTTGATTACAAAGCCATTGACGATTTTAGAACTTTATTGATTGTATTCTCCTAAATTTTAAATAGCTTTGGCAAGTTTGGAAGTCATCAATGGAAGTAGTTGTAGCTGACAGCAATCATCAATCTTTTTCGAAAAATCTTAAGTATCTTTTTCATATAATTCCCAAATATCTTCTAGATACGATTCAAATAATGGAATTAAAATATGCTCAAGGAGGTGCTATATCTGTTCATCACTGATTTACACTCGAGTAAACATAATCTCAGCAAACAAATCGAGTATCGATAGACAGGTCTTTTATTGCTGCAAGTCAAGTAGATGGTGTGAGCCAACTATGAGCTGAAGTGATTAAATGATGGACCAAATCACTCTTTTACTATATTTGGTGCCAAGTCTTTCAAATCCTTGTTTTTATTGGTTATTTTCGATAAGAATTCTAAGTACTATACTAAATTATAAATTACCTTAGGCAGCCATTTGTTTCAAAATGTAATAATTTTAATTTTCAAAGTTCTAATCCAACTTCAGATAGTTGTAGATCTCTTAATCTATCTGTTAATGATAGGTGCTTGGGGAATAGGTTTACAAAATTTTGACCATTCCTTCATATATGTCTTCCCAACTTGCTACAAGATTAATAACATTTTGCAACCTCTTTTACTTTTCTCGCTCATCATCTTCACAAAATTCAAACTCTTGTACAAGTACCTATATCCATTGATCTAGTAAATCTTTTATGAGTTGAGTTTTCTCGACGAAAAATTAATCCTTTAAAATAATTTGAGTTGTTTTGCGGAGAATTTGTGCCAGCTCAACTACATAAGCCTACTCTTCATCATCTAAGTGCTAAAATAGAAGATTTGTTAAGACCATTATCGATTCATAAGCCTCATTCCTATGTTCAGGCCAACTAATCTAAATCGTATATATAGTTTCAAGATCATCAACTGATAAAGACTCATAATAAATCCCTTCCTTATTCTAATCTTCAAGTTGTTCAACCATATTAATAAGCACCAACAAAGAATTTTACAATAACATCCCTAATTCTAATTCATACATTTGTTACATTAGTGCCAGACAATTCTGAAACTTGATATACTTTTAATAAACATTTTTTTAATTTGACAGGAGATCCCGAAATTAAACAGAATTGAGAAGTAATATTTTATCGCTTACTTACTTGATTTGTTTTTGGCGTATGATTACAGAAGATAGACATTGAAAATTCCTGCTTTTTTTTTCATTTCATCTTAGTAATGATCTTATTTACCTGGAATGTAAGGTTGGTTACAAAACTCAAGAACTCGTATTTGTCTGTTCCATGCCTTCTCATCCATGAGAGCTGCATATACCTCGAGGAGTTTGGGATTCTTAAATGTACTTTAGTAGCATTCATTGACAGCGATATCAAGTTCCTTCCATTTCTATGTAGTCTTAAATTTTTCTAGCATTTAGGCTAGAGGCTATCCCTCGATAGATTGCATATATTATAAACACTCTAAAGTTTGCCATTACTTATAAAGGCATACATTCCAATTTTATATATAACTCAACGTATTTATCTACTTTTTCTTTTTGGCTTAAATTTAATCAAGAAGGAGATTATAAAGACCAATCTAAGATTTAAAATATTTTACAGTATGAATTTACTTTTGACTACACTATTTTATTATATTTTAGACGCATGGATAGTGAACCCATTCCGATAAAACTCGTTATCGTGGGAGATGGGGCAATTGGAAAGACTTGTATTCTAGTCAGGTACAGTACTCACTATCTAGCTATGCCTAGAACAAATTTCCCAAATAGTACGAACCCACAGTATTCGACAATCTCACAACTACTCTCAAAATCGATGGAAGGATTATCAATCTTGGTTTATGGTAAAAAAATTATAACTCAGGGATACTGCAGGTCAGGAAGAATTTGGTCGTCTTAGACCCCTTGCGTACCCTGGCACTGATATTTTCCTCATCGCGTTTTCAGTTATAGAACCATCATCTTTTACTAACGCACGTAAAAAAGTACAAAATGCTGTATCCAGTGGTATCCTGAAATCCAGCAGGTTGTTCCAAATGCAATCAAAATTTTTGTAGGCAACAAAATCGATCTGCGTTAGTCATATACTAAGAATTCTAAAGATCCAAAAACAGCACCAATCGCCAGATAGACAGCAAAAACAGTGATTGAAGGTTAGATGAAGTGCCAGTACTTTGAATGCAGTGCTTTAACTCGTGAAGGGCTGAAAGAAGTTTTCGAGTAATCTGTGAGAGCAGTGATCCGTCGGAAAGCTGGCTCAAGAAACGAGAAGAGTATGCCTAAAAACTAAGGATCTAACTGCAATTGTCAATTGATTTGAACCTTATTGCGATTATATTAATAAGAAATGTGGAAAGACTCAATTATAATAATGGAAAATATCTATCCCTTTGGTGCTCTCACTGACCTTAATGCTGCCAAACATTCGGTTAAAAAAAAAATAGCAAACAACGATAAATCAGTCGAAAAAGCATAACTGATCGCATCTCTAAAACATTAGTGCCTTATAAAGTTATAAAGTATTTACTAATTAGGAGGGGAAATCTTCCTTCTCTTTTAATATGTTCCAACTTCCATTGAAAAATGGTATACAACAGTTAGTCGATAGTTTATTTAAAATTACGAACAGAAACTTATACTTTTTTCGAGATACGTAGCTGATAAGTGCATTCTGACGAGTTTTAAAAGAGAGAATATGGGGGTGGGTATCAAAGGAGATGCTAAATATTATCTCGATCTCAGTATAGAAATTACTAGCGGAATTGATAAATTAGCACTTAAGAAGAAATATAAAGATGAAATCAAAGGATTGATATAATACTATCTTTAGAAGAAAAATCATCAAAAAAATCAGACAATACCTCCCAAGTCACAGATAACATAGAAGAAGTAAAATTCAAATATAATGAAGATACTCTAAGCAATTGAGAAAAACAAAGCCAATTTATGCTCAGAAAGTAGTAAGGAATTACAGAAAAAACAGAATAAAGAGACTTTGCAAACACTAGTTTCCCAACAAAATACGCTTATGGATAGTTAGACGACTCTGAAACCGATCAAAAATGTTCAAAATGTAATCATCCAACGATAAGTTAACAAAGTGAATAAAATACAACTTATGGTCAACAATAAACCTGTTGACGTTCTGCATCATGAGTTTAAAAGAGAATTTGCCTCATCTTCTTTTTACCTCAATGGGATGCCCACTGTTGTTCTTTAAAGTGGAGGTTAATAGAGAAGATTACTTAGTCCTCATTAAAAATTATCCAGATTTGATGAAGTAAAGTACAAGGAATACAAATCAATGAAAAGTTCAGGATAACAATACGTTCAAGATTTCATCAATGTGCTCTAAGCTGATGATACTGATAAATTAACGCTACCAGGATCTCCTAGGGCAACTAATGCAGCTACCACAAAACTTGCATTATAGTCAGTAACTAAAAATACATCAATCTCACCTAGAAAAAAAATAGCTCGGCCCAATTCTTTGGATTGTGCGCCAGAATAACTAAAATAGTAGCCTCTAAAATCCTCCTTTTAAAATAAAAAAATATCTTAAGAGTAAAAAACAAAAATTTTGAACCCAAAACATGGAAGAACGCAAACAGAACTGATTTAGATGGGCCAGAAAAATATCAAAAAACACGATGAAGGAAGATTTTCAAAACAAGGTGCTTTACAGCTCTAAAATAAACAAGCAGTAGTAAACCCAAGCAAAGCAAATTAATTGCAGAAGAAAGTATCCGAAGCCATCGTTAACAGTCTTAACGCTATCAACAAGTTCAAAAGTGCTAAAATACAATTAAACCCTTGATTACTTTATAGTATCAGATCCATCTATCAACTTACATTTATAATATTGTTGTATTCTTCCAATGGGCAGTGTTCTTTTCAGAAACAGATATTGGTTCTACAAATCACTATATGACGACTATCTTGGCAGAGATTTTAAACTTGCCTTCGGACTCTCCTGTGTCCTCTGGATGCCACATTATTGGTACAAAAATGTAAAACATTAGGACTGGAATAGCTATCAATAGATCTGTTGAGGAGTTCTCCTCCCACAAGAACTATTTTAAATAGTTCCACCCACGCCGAAACCGTCTTGCTCATAATCTCATCTACTAAGAATTCGAAATGGTTGTCGAGGATTGGTCCAAGCTGTAAGCTGAATACCAGGCAAGTAAAAATGGTTTTAGTTAGATGATGGAGCTCTTTTGCCTCTTACGAAGCAATGAAAA
>Ga0194117_10001980_pt1 | contig 22534 bp, 18 predicted proteins | sample TA2MahsurfametaG_FD_160579 | JGI IMG/M metagenome (GOLD analysis project Ga0194117, IMG submission 160579) | Freshwater microbial communities from Lake Tanganyika, Tanzania - TA2015009 Mahale N1 surface | ecosystem: Environmental > Aquatic > Freshwater > Lake | place: Tanzania: Lake Tanganyika...
GTATAACTTCTTTTGGTTCTTTTTATTTTTTGATATTTTATTGACCTTTTGCTCCTTTTTATGGCTTCTAAGATTATTTTACACTAAAATCTTCCAAAATATCCTGTTTACTTAGCATTTCTAAGATTTATAGATTCTTTTATTATTTCAATCTTTGCAGTAACTAAAATGCTTTTTCTTAATCTAGAAAGCCTTTGAGTCGGCTCCATTGTTGAATTATACAATTTACCTATTGAGGGGAGCATCCATCAATGAGAGATGAGAAGTTAAATCTCATTAAATTTTATACTTATTTCTATTAAAAAAATATAAATAACACTTATAGTTTATTTGATGAATTTTTTTTTGCTATCCCCAGACTTGCTATGATGATGAAGATGATCACTCTGGTTGGCTGGAGAGCCTACCGTTCAAACCTCTAATGGTGGATCGAGCACAGAGTACATTTAAACTCTGGTCTCATTTATCCCTCCCGAAGTTAGTTTTGGCTGAGGGTGGAAATCTCAGTCTGAGGTCTTAGGGCCAGGCACTTTTTTATAGCCTATAGCCTACTCGAGATATTACCTGCTAGGGGGGTTGGGGGGCAGACTTGCTATATTAAGTGGTTTCAAAGTTAAAAAATCAGCTTAGAGTAGCTCGTAGATTGACTATTTATGGAAAATAAAAAAGAAATCCTTTCTACTTGGAACAAAGATTTCTGATAATAATATTATGAACAACGAAACAAAAAATTTGATTTAATATTTAAAGCTTATTTGATTTCTTTCTTATGAAATCTCATTACTGAAATGAGCCTCTATTCATAGTTTTTTGCTTTAATAAACTATTATTTATGATGTAAAAATTAGAACATTATAAAGAAGCCTTCATAATCAAGAGAAATTCTTTTTATTCGAAGTCACCATTGTGTAAATATGTCCTCCCTTACGTTTGAAAAGACCTATCTATGTTTTCAAATCCTCAATTTCCTTTGACAAAAATTTAATCAGGTCCTTCAAGTTCTGCCTCTCCTTATCTAGCTCATCCTTCTTGGAGATATCATAGTTTTTCTAAGTAGACAATAAATTACGAACAGTTGCTTGTTAGTGGAGTCAAGCTTCTTCTTTAGCTCGTTTTATCTATCACCGAGTTCAGTAATATCATTGATAACTTTGGTATTTTGTTTTTTAGCTTCCAATAGCTCTCTTTTTTGTTCTTGAAGTTGCTCTTTGATAGCTTAAATCTAAATAAACAAAAAAAGTACTCTTTTGCTGACCTATCTTTCCTATTTTTTGTACATATCTCTCATTTAGAGGACTTGCTAATTGGGCTATAGTTCTTTTAATTTGTCCATCTCAAAGGTATTGCCGAATTTCAAAAGCTGTTTCTCTTCATATTATTTCCTCTTCGATTAAATTGTTACCGAGGACTTCTCAACTTCATCATTCAACTTCTTCAACTTCTTTTTCAAATTAGTCTCTTTTTTACAAATATCAACTGTTTACCTCTCTAATTCATAGATTCGGTCACCCAGTCGGTTATAGGAAGAACGGGTAAACAAAATGGCACTATTGAACTATTCCTGAATCCTATATTTATTTCCCATCTTGACAGTATACTCAACTTGTGAGAAACTGATGGGCAAAGTTACGAGAACTTGGTTTATTTTTAGCAATTTTTTCTTTTGATAAGCTTTCAGTTCCTTCTAAGCATTTGACAAAGATTGTGAGATATTTTTAATTTTGGTGTTGATTTGATTTCTTTGCTTTTAAAGCTCACTCTTCTTTTTTGAGTATTACTCGATCTTTTAATCATACTCACATATTTTTCTCACTCTTTCAAAGTTTTTATGATCATTTTCAATTACAGTAATATCTGGTTTTTCGTCTTAATCTTCAAACTAGTCTTAACTTTCCTATGATTATTCTTCTTATTCTTCCTATTAGTCTTCTTATTACTCATTTTCACTCTCCTTTTGCTTTTATTCCAGTTAGGCTTGCTTTTTGAGTTTACTTATTCTTTTTCTTTCTCGAATTTTATAGTATCTAATGATCCTCTCTCTCATCTCATCATCGTCTGGATAGACAAACTCTCTTAGTATTTTCTTTTATTAATCGTATTTTTTCTTGAATTATTCATTTAACACTTATATTTCTCCGATTTCTGTTGTTAACTGAAGGAAGGTAGCTTATAGATTATTTTTATCACTACCAAAAGTTTTTAATTGCTACATCAGTTGCATATCATAAGTCTCCATATCTCTAAAGATAATAAATTCTTGAGAATAAGTGAGAATTTTCATCTGAACCAAGTTGAGATCACTCTGCAGCTGATACTTGATGTGCTTGAGATTTTATAGCTCGCTATCAAATGCCTCAATTTCTTTAAAAAGCTATTCTCTAATTTGGTTCTTTTAAGCTTATAACTTTATTCTCTTAATTTATCTCAACTCTTATTCTAGTGCAGACTTTTTGACTTTTAGATTAGGTCTTGGTTTGATTTGTATGGCATTTTTCTATTACTTCTTTTAAACGACAGGTTTTTTCTTTTTGGGTCTTTTAATTTTTTATCCTTCATTATCCTTCTTATCCTTCTCTTCGTTACCAGCTGCCATACCCATACCACTGGTCTTTTTGCTAGCTTATTTTTCTTTTTGCTTTTGAACAATATGTTCCTGGATATCTTATTCTGTGACTTAAAATTAAGTTTACAGTAGTTATAAATCTAAGTCAATTTCGAAGAAGATATCATTCTATTAAATACCTAGTTCTCTATTGATCTTTCTCAATTTTTAATTTGTTGGTTAAAGTTTTTCTACAAGCTATTTCTTCTTTTGTCTCAGCTTGTCAAGTCTACTATTGAAATCTTTTTTCTATTCAAACAGGTATTGATAATGAAGGAATAAATGTTTTTTCTTACGACTGACGTTAAGTCTCTCGTTTTCAGGCACAACATAGTCTGCAGAACATTTTAATTTATAATCACCCTTAGTTGCAATAGCATTGGCTAGTTCTTTCTCAAATTAATTCTAAGCCTCTCTAATTTTATTCTTGACCTCCTGATTTTCTTCCTTTCCTTTCTTCTGATCTTTCAATTTCATTTAGAGCATAGCTTTACTCATTTCAAAACTAGTCACTGTTTTTTCTTTCTTATCACCTACACTTGATAACTGCTCTTCTTGTATAATTTTTTCGATGCTTTATAGTTCTTTTTTAATGTAGGGAGTAAGCTTATTCATTTTAAAAGATGAAACAACGATAGGCTTGTTAATTCCTTTCACATTGAACTTATCGAATTCGAGTACATTAATGAAGTAGTTTTCAAGTTTATTCTTTTTGGTTTAAACATAAGCCTAGTCCCAAGCCAATTATTTTCTTGTTTCCTCCTACTATTCATCTATCCTTTTTTGGAAAGCTTGTGCATACTAGGGATCTACTACCATTTCTTATGGTGTCAACCTTGCCAAATTATCACTTTAATTTTTATTGAACTCCACTATCTCCTTAAATGTCCCTTGCAATTCCTTAATTTTTTGATATTTTCTACGCTTTATTTTTTAAGCATCACTCAACTTCATATCTTCCTCTGCTTTGAGTTTTTCATCCTGCAAGCAATAAATAGTATTATCAGTGATATCCTTTTCTACATCTTTTCCAAAGTCTAATTTATCTGAAAAATTCGCACTACTAATACCCAAAATAACAGAAGGAATACTGATTTGGTTTGAATCAAAGTACTCCCCTTTAACTCCTCGTGTAAAAGTGCTAAAATCAATCTTATGTACCAAAAGCGTACCATCTTCTGAAGCACTCATAACAGCTGTATTTTCAATATTCAGAGCAAGTTTTCTAACAATACCATAGTTTTGGTCGAAACAGTATTTTCTCAGATAGTTAGATGGCTCATATTTATGCCTCATTTACCAACTACCATTACGATAACCAATAAAGATGATATCTGAAGATTCGGAATAGTGAAGGTAAGAGGTCTTTAGTTTGGGAATTTCAATTGCGTTTGTAGGTCTCTCTTTGTTAAAGTCAAAAATATAAAGATAGCCTAAATATTTGCCCTAAACAGAACATAATATCTTATTGTTATCAGTATAATAGGTAGCATTTAGAATAGGAGCAGGTTACCATTCCTCATCCAAAATGATATTGTCAACTGATACACCTTTGGTCTTCAACAGTAGTAACTACAACTATCTCTACTCTTTGTTTGGCTTTTGAGACTATAACATCTTCATAACAAAGGTTCGATGTTTGAATTTGTGTAAATAAGATTGAGTGTAGTCACAATCTTTTTATTTTGGAGTCTATATCTCATGTAGCTTTCCATCTTGACAAGCAACCAAGACCTTTTCTCCTGTTCTGTACCAACATAAATCATTGATCTTAAAACCTGTTTAAAATAAACAATAAGGAGTTATTTTGTCGAGATGCGCACTGTCTAGTGAAAGGAAAAACAAATCACCTGAAACATCAGAAACTACGATGATATTGCCTTCTCTATTACACTTAACTTTATTGATACTATGTTTATGAACTTTAAATGATCTGATGAGAGTAAACTTTTTCTACTCCAAACCTACAAAACGAACTATACCATCAGAAAAACCAACAGCAAGTACTCTTCCATTATTCTTTTTAGAAAATGGCAGCCATTCAATACAAGTAGCCTGTCCGTTAGTAGCAAACCTTCTGTTATAAAATTCTCTTCTATTTCCATAATCCCACAATCTAATGGATCCATCGTTTCCTGCTGAAACTAAGCAATTATTGAGAGGTGAAATCGCAAAATCATTGACTTTTCCTGAGTTAAAAGTATAAATTAGCTATCTCTTATCACCCTATAGATGATATTTCCACAAAGATCCAAGGGCATCTTGAACAATCCAATAATCCTCTTCAATTTCAATCCAATTAATATGCGCAGGTTTTTTATTCTCCGTCTCAAAATATATTTCTTTTTAAGGTTTGATATAGAAGTTAAAGTGCTCATCAGATTCACCTTGATTGATTGCTTGGGCATCCCAAAATCTGATATAACCATCTGAACCTGCACTTATAATTTTTTTCTTGTAGTTTCTAACGTACTCTATTTGTCCATTATGACAAGGTTTTTCAGGACTAATACCAACGACTGATTTTATGACATTACCTTACCAAAGAAGCAGTTTACCATATTCAGATGAACTCAATACATTACCATCTTCATACTAGGCATAAGAAGTCACATCTGAAAGTTAGAACTGGCCAAATTTAGCAATGTCACCTTGGAGCTTTAGACCTGTAAATGTTTAGGATATTTTCCAGAATCTAATATGACCTGTTCCACTAGTTGTTAACCATTTTTAGTTGAATTGACTGAAAGTTACTTTGTAGACCTACTGACTGAAAGCTTTGGATTTAAGCATAAGTCTTTATTGCTTCCAGTCCCACACAGTTAATAGATAATCTGGATCTGAACCTACTGATGCTAACATGTCTCCAGATCCTGAAAAAGTAACGGAAGAATAGGATCTCTCTGTACCTTTTCTCAATATTCTGTAAAGTTTGAGTGATGGATATTCGTAGATATAGATATTAGGCATCTGCCCCATTTCTGCTACTGCAAAATATTTTTTCGAAGGATGTACTGCAATCGAACCTATTCCTCCTCTATCTTTAGAATAAAAGATCTTCTTATCTTTAGTAAAATGATTGAAAATGGTATAAGAAATACCTGCAGCATAGATGATGGAATCTCTATCCAAAACAAGTGCATTGTATCTTTTGTAACTATCATGTCCATAAAATCCATCTAGTTTGACAACACCCTAAGTGATAGGACTATCAGGATGTACAACTTATACGTGTTTGTCATCATAATAGAAGTCATCGGCAATCTGAATGATGAAATGTCTACTTTGGTTATTTGATTTTGCTATTATTTCTTCAATTCAGATTACCCGTTATCGACAGGCTAAGGTAGTACTGAATCTGCTAAATTGACATTTCCCAAACTATTTTAAGAGTTAGATTTGGCAACACTTCTACGAACATCTTAAACTTTGCTGTCATTGGGTATGGATTCTGAGTATTGGAAGACATACATTATTTGGAAACCTCGATCTCTTCAAGGACTTTCTTCGGTTTGATTTCTTCTCGCGTGATCGTATGCTGAAGAGTTTAATCTTGACCTGACATTTAAGTTTCAAATTAATATAAAACTAACAATTTTTAAATATAAATAGTTTTGAATAAAATTATGCTGGATAATTGGCTAATGTGAAATAAAGGGCAAAATAAACACAAAATAAAATTTATATTAAAATTCAGCCTTTTATTATTGATTTTTAATTCCTTAGCATAGTAACTTGAGCTGTTTCAGGGCCGAATACTTCATTCTTCTCTGCTTTTTATGTTTCGAAACTCACCTTGTAAGATAAGAACAGCTGTCCTTTCCTCATGTTCTGCTTTTCAGCCAGTGCTTTGAACAGTACTCCATCTTTACTGATTTGGAAACTTTTGTTTTAGAGAATATCAACTTTTTATCTCTAGAGTGCTTCAATCATACTATGATTCATCGTAAATCCGAAATAAGCAGTTTCTATAGGTTTTACTTCTAAAACAGGTTTGTTCACTATTTTTTATGATTAAACATATTTAGTCGTCCGTAATGATAGTTTACCTTTTTTCAAAGCTCCATATATCTTTAGCTTATCTTTGTTTATTTTATTTAGATTCTTTCTCATCTAAGAGTTAACATTAATTGTAGGAATAATTTTATTCAAAGTAAGATACACATTTTTCAGCTGATAGTTTGTTTTTCTCCTTTCAACTTCAATATCTCTGTATTGAAGATCCAGCATCTTATCTAAGTCCTTTTCATCGTTCTTGCTTCCATCTCCTTAGGATTGTTCGATTTGTAAACTGGCTTCCCGTAGGATAGGTAAATGCTGATTTTTTGATACCCTTTTAGACTTATCTTTAATAAAGTAGTTGGAGCTGGCACTTCTGATTTCATCTATATCCTTACTGTTACTCTATCTCTTGGTACTATCAGTTTTTTAAGCTCTTTCTTTGAATCTGTTCTTCCGGTCTACATTGATCATATTGTACTTAAGATTATCTTTGCCCTCTTTTTGAGATACTCCTAGAATTCCTTCGAATAATTTGAGATCTCTCTCCAAATATAGATATTCCTCTAAAAGTATTAATTAAGAAATTATTTCTTTTAGTTCTTAGCATGAAAAAATGACATTTTAAAACAGTTGTAATCAATATCCAAGCATCCTAGTGAATTGAAACGCTTATTGAGAACATTCATTGCTCTGAATACTTGATATTGTACTTGTGGAAATTAGATTCGGAACTGTTGTAGTGGAACTTGTTTTTTGTTAATTGACTTTCAATATTTTTTTCTTATGAAGTTTCACGAAAGAGGGTCTGTGCCACTTGCTGCGTAGGGTTATTATTGGCTGCTTAACAAAACTGGCAGATTTTAGTTGTAAACTGCATAATCTTTTTGAATATTCTTCCGATATTTTTGTCAAGAGTATAACTCATTACAGTCTGCTCCACTCTCTCCAAAAACTAAGCAAAATGGCCACTATTCGCATACTTCGTATTCGCTCTATTTTTGTAGATTTCAATTATCTAGTTGAGCCTACACATGAACCGATAAAATGTACTACATACTCTACTTTTTACTTCTTATGCACCGAATCCTCCTTAAGTTGGTAGTGATATTTGATGATAAGTGAGTTAGCTTCGTCAGGTATCTCTTTCATTTCTGAGATCAAATCGACATTTGATTCTTCTCTTTGTATACTTTCCACCATTTTCTCAGCTAAGTCCATAATTTTTTTGAATATTTTGATGAAGAGAGTAAGATCTTAGTAGAGATCGGCTTCTTGATAATTATCGACTAGGAACCCTTCATCCATTATATAATCCAAATTTATATTTATTTATTGATGTAATACATCACTGCATCATTATTCTCTTAACTATCAAAAATATTTCACTTTATCTTAGTTATACCTTTAGCTGCTTATGTTTTCTTGATGCTGTTTACAGAAATTAGAATATACTACATGAAGTAAGTATGATGATAAATTGAGAAATAAACTGAATAAAGTGCAAGTAGTAAATATTATAATCAACGTGAGCAGAGAGAATACATCTATTGATTTAATAGTTTCTCAGTATTTTCCAGCTCATCAGTTTTACATCTGTTTTATGCGTAGTTATCACTGTTGCTTCGTTTGATTTGGATTCATCTACACTGGATTTAATATTCAGCTTTAATTGTTAAAGTTTTATGTAAAACAAAAACACAACCTAAAAAACTCCATGTGGATCGCCCACCAGAAATCCATAAAAGAGGCGCAAGGCCAGTAGTTTTCGTGCTGTCGTCTCTAAAGTACAGCACCCACGGGACCGCCTCTACCTTGAGTAGTTCTCAGTATAGATTTCACCTAAACTTTAAAAAAGGACTAACCTGTAATCTCTAACTAACTATGCCTAGGAACTAGTCGAACAGATATACGAGTCAGACAAGTTAGGTATTAATAACAAGATGACTAAATTTTTGGAACATGAGCTTCCGAAATTTAGACAACGCATGCAAGAAAGACTCTCACTTTCTAACTACTTAGCTGAAACCCTGAGGTATAAACCTTTTGTGGAGGTGTAGAAAGAAATAGTGAAGGAGTGGCGTAAAAATGTGATGTTCTTCTCGTTGAACACTATCTGGTCAACTCGAATAAAAGCTCATTAATTCGCAAATTTACAGGAGTTTACTGAGGAGTACAGGAAACAGGTGGCTCTTATTACAAATATTAGTCATTTCTACTTTAAGCATGCGCTTTCAATACTTGATGGCAAGAATGTTACAACTTTTTGTTATCTTCAGTAAGATACTGCACATAAAATACTCAATTAATTGCATGATTGGAAGGAAATCTACCAAAATATACTCATTCCCTTGATCATCCATAAAAATAGTACGCTAAAACAAAGAATGAACCTAAATTACGATCCAAGAAATCTCAACATCAACTCACAGTATCTGTAAATTGAGCCAGAACGAGTAGAGTTGCCTAAAACTATCGCCAAGATCAAAGAGCTGGCAGATGAGTATAAACTACATTAAAAAATAGAGTTGCTCAAACAGATGAGGAATACATTTATCGAAGAGATCTAACAAAACAGACTCAGAATAATGAAAAACAGACCAAATGCGAAGTTTTCTATGTTGGAAAAAGATGACATCATCGGCTGTATGATCTACTGCATTGTTACGGCGAAAATCAAAAGTATACAGCCCTGCCTACAGGCGATTACTGAACTATTAGCACCTAATAATGAACTGCTTTCTCGTAAGGGTGTGGATAGTTACAGAGTAGACCTGTAGTGTGCAATTGGATATCTCTGCGAACAAATTGGATATCTCTGCGAACAATAAGAACTGAAGATACTTGAATTTAACAAAGAGATATAGTCAACCTAAATTAGGCTTTAGCTTACTAACAAAAGTACTCATTTGTAGTTTGACTTCAATGAATGACTTTTTTGTATTAATAATCAATGATCTATTCCTCCTCTTTGCTAGTTTTCATCAATTATCGATCAAATTACAAACATAAACGTATATGACCAGTATTAATAGGCAGTTTGATGTTATTTATTTGACTATCAATGTTAACGGACGGATTGCAGTGCTTTGCTATAGGCATTCACATGTCTGTGTATACAGTCACTGACATGCTGGTTCTCAACAGATCCAATACTTTGTATGGTCCTGCCTTATTTCTCACCTCTTGGAAGCACGCGGCAAACACTTTTGATTCGAAGCCATCGATATCATTGTGTTAGAGGGAGGTCAAGATATCTGCATTGTTGGGGTTTCTTGTGGTTATTTGGAAGTAGTCATTGTTAACTCCAAGATTTCGGGCGAATGCGTTGAAGAGTTGATCGTTTTTGGTGGCGATTGTGTGTTATTAATTATTATTGTGAATGTAGGGTTAATATCAACTCGAAGATAGTCAATTTTATGTATGCATAATGAGAATAATGATATGCTAATATTAGCTTCGATTTGTATGTAAATGAAGGATAATTGAGATGCATACATTTTCTGCGGACTAAATCCTCATTTATACTTGGACTTATGTCTATTATTTTGATTGTACTTAGTTCGATGGAATTTCTAAAGCTTTAGAATATTACTATTATTTTGTATACATATTCTATTTCGCATGGAAAAACAAACAGATTTATCAGACAAAATTGAAAATTATAATGACTGGGGCAAGAAGACCTTCGAAACTGCCTCCAAATACATAGAGTAATATCTATTATATACAGTTCCAGCAAAGCAGTACTTGATCACTATCAATCCAAAAAAGTATGGCCGGGGCAAGAAAAGTATATACATAAAATCAACAGCTGGCTTTAAGAGGAGAGTGATCGTGCACTCGTCTTCAAAACTGAGCCTGGTTGCGGAATGAAGACAGTACTGAGTTAGTGGGAGAAAGGGATTCGTATGTCGAACCAAAGTCGTAAGGAGAAGATTCTCACTATTATGCACTTCGCAAGTGGAGGTAGTAATGACAGCAACTACTTCTATTCATTGTACCAGATCATTATCAAACTGAAGGAGGCACTAAAGTTGAAGCAAAGTGTGGATCTGTTGGAATAGAACATCAGAAAATTTTTTGCCTACTGGCTAGACATCGTTAGTTCGTAAGTATAAAAACAACAAATCATATACTGTGCGCAGGAGATATACCAGAAAGTAGTTATAGTTATCGAGGCAGTGGATAGATTTACTGATAGTGAGACAGGTAAGTAAGCGAATATTGCATTCTGGTTGCCTGAAAGGTTCCCTAAAAATGTAAAAGTTGTTGTTTCGGCGAGAAGACATTCGGAAAGTATACATCATTTGGAAAGAATAGGCTGTGATACTATCGATGTGCGCAGTGATATGGGAATCGCAGATGCCATTCATAGCGACATTAAAGAAAGAGTAACATGCCTTACTGAGGATAATAGTGGCAAGTATCAATCCATACTCCATGAACTCTTTCAAAAAGTTATGAAGACTAATAATATCTATTCGTTTTTATAGTTTTACGCGGGAGTTTTTCTACCCAAAGATGTGCCTGCTGAGTGGGTTGAGTCTCTTTAAAAAAGAATAAACAAAAATGAACTATTAGCTCTAGCAAATATCAGTCAGCTCTATAATTTTGTCATCGAAAACAGTACATAAAATGCGACTCTTAAGTCGAAGTTTGAAGCTTCTTTAATATTTCTGGCACTGGCACAAAAAGGTCTGACTGCTAGGGAAATGCTCATTCTGACTAAACTGACCTAAAATGAATGGCTGCAGTTCTTAGGCATCTTTGGATGCGTCATAGTCAAATATGAGGGAGTATTTCTGATCAACTCTAGATGGATGGTTGAAAGTGTTCTGTAGAGATAGAGAGTAAAGAAAGGCGACAACTTTAACTAAGCTATAATGGCATGGCACTAGAGAATCGCTCGTGCCTTGTAATCAACCGAAAATTCAATCAGAAAGCTCTAATAACAGGCATATCACTTATTCTGCGCGAAGAGTTACTTCAAACTCAAAGAAATGGTCTCAAATATATAGAACTTCTTACTGCTATTTAATCCTCACAATAAGTATGAACTGAGCCGATACTGGCAAACTCTATAATAGAAAGGGTTTGATCCTGTAATTGAGTATAACAAAGCTGTGTAAGGTTTCAGCATGCATTACCATCCTACAGATTAGAATATATTTAGAATCATCGTGCAGATATCTAGGTTTTTGAAGGAATTTTGTGATTTTGAAAACTACGATACTCCCTCTTTTAGACATCCTCTAATCGAAGGTAACATGCTCTAGCTGCGAAAAATTGGTCTTCTTTCTTAACTTTCTAATTTGGAAATCTATGTCGACAACTCTTTCAACCCGCCTGAATCACTGCCTGAGGCTGAAATAACTTTGAGTCAACAGATCAAAGAATTGAAATAAAAGTATTTTCCAAAGTAGATCTAAAAAGCAGAGGATTTGATCAAAGCTTTAGATAAAGTGGAGTGCGACATTTAAAATTCCCAAACTAAATTTAAGAAGAAAAATGAGTATCCTAAAATTTTAAGCGAAATTGAGCAGCTGAATGTGGATGTACCCATGAATAGAAACAAATTCAGACACGATTACCTTAAAAATATTAAGTAGTTCATTAAAAAAGATGAAGATAATATCACTTCTGGCAAAAATGAAGAAGTTTTCTTGGATATTGATTAGGCCTCAACTGTGACGCCCATCGTTTCTCACCCTTTAACTGCCAACTCTTTCCAAAGAATCAAATAAAACTATAGGCTTAGAGAGATCAAACCTTCGCTTTATTATTACAAAAGATGGATATGGATTCAATTTCCTTGGATTTGTATCTCATTAAACAATAACTATTCAACTACACCTTAGCTTAAGAAAAACATTGAAGGAGAAGATAGTGATAACATTGAACAATAGTACAAATTTACCAAACAATGTTTGCTTGTGGCTATTGAGGCAAGGGAGAAAAAAAGACAGATGTTTTCTAAAAAGGATTCGAATTTAATAGATAATACCAAGTGTTCGGCCAAGGCCAAATCCAATATGTTTTCAATTACAAAGTATTCCTCCCGTAGAGGTGGGGATTCAATTCCTCAGAAAGTTAAGACTACTCAACAATTTGACCTTTCTCTTCAAGCTTTATCGAAGTAGTTAGAAATTAGACAAAAATTAATCTCACAGTTTTCAAAAGACAAAGTTGATAGAAAAATGCTTGGCGAAATCAAGTAGAATTGTGAGCAAGAGATGAAGTTTATCACATTGAGAAAATAGTTTGAATCACCTACAATTTGGGGAGGCTAGGCAAATGAGATTTTGCCAAAGGTGAAGTGGGCAATCAAAGAACATAACAACTATGAAATCGAATACATCAAGAATCACATCGAAGAGAAGAAAAAGAAATTGAATAAAATTAACTATGAAAACAAGAGATTGGCTGAAATTTATCAATAGTTAAGGATTAAGTAAGCCTTGACAAAAAAAAATCTACATGAACAAGAGGAAGAGAAAAGTGGTAAGAAGAGTAAAGCTTTAGAAGATTTGCTCAAGAAGAAAGAAGATGTTATCACTGAATTTTGTAAAAGTTTACTTCAAAAAGAAAGGTTGAAAATAATTTTGAAGATCTGTTCAGAAAACAAAACAAGAAATGAAGAGTATCTTGCATCTCTTAACTATTTCTTGCAAAATCTAAAGAAAATGATCAACTTCTAAAAGGATAACATGAAACTAATAACCGAGAATCTGTAGTGCAGAAAGGCAGAGACTGAAAAACAGACTGCTTTGGAGAAAGAGAAAAACAAAAATAGAAAAGTAGTTGAGGAGGAAGCTCAGAAGTATTTAGAAGAAAAGGAAAAATTAGAATAACAGATTGAGGGCATCCAGAGAAACATCTGGAGTGATATTCAAGACCACAAAGATAAAATGGAACATTCTCTCAGTGGGCATCTCAAACATAGAGAGGAGAAAAATCAGATTAAGTAGCATTAAAAGACGATAAAGCAACTCGAAGATAGATATGAAAAGGCAAACAGAGACTATGCACAGCTGAAGGAACTGTTTGGTTTCAAATAAGGAGAGTAAATTTACACAGAGAAAATGAGGAAGCTGCTGCAAGAGCATTAAAGAAATAAACATTTGAAGATAACTTATTTCTAAAAAAAGAATATATTATAAGAAATACAAAGAGAGTTGACGAAAGTAAAGGAAGAGAATTAAAAATAGATTCAGAAATAATTGAAGAAAATGGGGACATTAAAACACTAGAAGAAAGAGAAATAGATTAAAGAGAATGCTCAATAGAGGAAACTTTAAATTCTTTTGGACAACTTGTGTTTAAAGTTGGGAGTGCATGATAAAAAAGATATTCTACTCGTTCTGCAGAAAAAAATGAATGAAAGCGTCAAACTTGAAGGTTGAACAGATGATCACACTCATTTTTACTACTTGGATTATTATATTTGATTTGGATTTAGAAATTGCTCGTATAAATATAAATGGAGAATCAATAGGAACAAAATATTGAAAAACATCCTTTAGAAAGCATTATCGGACAAAGAGCCAAATTTATCACAAACGATGGTCGAGTTTTCGTAGGTATACTCAAAGGTTTGGATCAAGCGCTCAACTGCATCATCACTGAGGCCGAGTAGCGTGTTTATTCATTGGAAAAAGGAGTTGTTGTACATCCTCTAGGTACCTACTTCATAAGAGGTGATACTATTGTTGCTTTAGGAGAGTTCGTGTAGACATAGTAGGAATTCTAGGCTTTGGCAGAAACTAAGGCAAAGGTATTGACATTATAACTTTGATGTTTGTGTGATTTATATCAAAAAAATATAAAGTAATCATTCGATACAATGAGCGTAGTTAGGCCTTCGAAATTAGATATTTCCTTTTGGTAGATTAAGACTTTACCATTTGATTGTCCGTATTTGATTGATTTCATCTGCACACATTTGAAAACGTTTTTCCATTCTTTGCAGCAGGTGCTTTTATTGCAACTATAAGTTCTATAGTTTGATTAGTGTTTTTATTTTTTAGTTCTAGACAAAGGACTCGGAAATTTATTTGAGTAAACTTTTCTCTGTATTGTTTAACTCTGAACCTAAAATGAATGATTTAGAGTCACTCTGTTGAATCTCAGTTATAGAACGATCCAAAAAACTGAGTTTTTCTGTTTTTTATGGCTATCTCTGTGATTTTTATGGGGATCTTTTGATTGACTCGTTGAGAAGAATGTTGCTGGTCTGCATTGATTTCTAAACGCCTTTTTTGGTGGGCTCTATTTTTTTGGCAATTATTGTAGAGTTGCCTATACTGATCTTGCCATAGTTGATTGAGTTGAACTTTTAGATGCTGAATCCTTCGGGATAGAAAGATTTACCTATTTTGCTATTAGATTTCAGAGATTATAACACAGAAGAATTTTATTCGCTTTCACTTTCTTATTGAATCACTTTCATCGATCTGCTCTCAGAGTGGTATGACATGAAATCCTCAGAGTTAAGGTCTAAAGAGGAATTTATTGATTGGCTTTTCAAGTCCTCGGAAGCATCTTAGCTTATAGAACTGGAATGATTGTTTTTGGAAAATTCAACAAAATCAACCTTCTTGCCTTTTTTGTGGCTACTTGCAGGTGGGATGGGAATTTCTTAAACTTTTGTTTTGTCGCTATTCGCATATAGGATAGGTATCTCTTCAACTTTTGTCTTTTTGACTTTGCTCTATGTTTTGACCAATTTTTGTTAAGTTTTGTTTGGTATCTTTCTATTTTATGGGAGTTCCATGCTTGACTCGGGCGAATTTATCTTTTCGAAAATTTTTTTTATGTCTTCTTTGCTTTTTGAATCGAGCATTTTCGTTAAAGTGGACTTTTCTGTTTATTTCTCTTTGATCTTAGAAGGAGAAAAGTTGGTTTTATTGATCGAAATCTTTAAATCAGTTGGTTTCGGCTGTAATATTTGATGGTTGAGCTCTGCAATTATTTCTGCATATTCTTGTTGCTATTTGAGTGTGATTTTTTTATTAAGATTGTAGTTGAGAGGAGTGCTACGTAGATAGGATCTGGCGAGGTAGTACTGAGTGGCAAATTCAATTATTTTTAGTCCTTTTTCTATTTTGATGTCAGTCTCGATGTTTGCTAGTAATTTATTTGGTTTGGACATTTTTAAAAGTATAAATATAAAAGTGGTCAATCCCATCAATTTTTTAACATAGCCATTAAAGAATGAAAATACGGTATTTTTTTTGATTTTCTCCTTATCTGATTGAAAACAAGTTCACTTCACTGAAAATATGTGATTTCAAAATAGTCACAAATTTGTATTACGTTATTATACACATATGAAACAGCTGTTGTTGGCCTTAAAAGTTTAAAAATAGTAATAATCCAAACTCCTCAATAATAAGAGCAAAGTGAAATCCAAGTCTGAACTTTAAAAGTGGAGTCTCGATCCTGATTTTATAGAGGAAGGACTCGAAGGCACCAAATAAAAATTTAAGCTTTTTGTATGTGGAATCATCAAGCAGAAGTTTGAGAGTGAAAAGTATCTCTAGGAAGTACAGTTTTAATGTTTTAGGAAACATTTAAAGATTTGATCACCTAACTTTCTGCCAATCTACCTTACATCTCATCTGAGCTCGAGCGTTTGATATGCATTTAGGAGACGTTACAAGAACTCCGAGAGTCTTTCTTTGGGGATATCAAAAGTAAAGTACTTTTAATTGAGATTATGTCAAACATATCGAAAGTTTACTTGATGCCAGAATCCGAAAGTTGAGTACTGAGTTTTTTATTTAGAAAAAAGGGAGAAAAAGGCTGAATTGATAGAGTTCGAAAGGATGGCGACATTGGAAGGAAAAATGAAACGCAAAAATCCTGTTTCTTTCATTAATGAGGATTAAAAGCCAGCCAAGTTTAGACTAAAGAAAAAAAATATGGAGGAGCAGCGGAGATAATCAAACAGCATGAGAAGTTTTGGTACTATGAATTCAGGAGGTTCGAACTCAGGAGGTTCAAACTAGAATGAGAGTGGGTCTGGCAAAAAGTCAGGAAGTGATAGTAAAAGTGGCGAAGCAAACGCACTAGCAGTTTTATTGGCGAATGTGTCGAAGATTGACGATAAGAAAAAGCCTAAAGACAAAGAGTCGTAGAAATAATCTTACAGTTTCAGTTCAGCCTTGAGTTGTACAGTGACTGTAAGATAACGAAACACAGGTTCGAAACATTTATACAATTCTCCTTCTCAAGTCTAAAAGGCATAGTAGCCTGAAGCGATTTCTTAGAAATAGAAATAGAAATAGAAAGATGATGCTTTTATTTTTCATCGCCCGAAACAGGCCCGCAAAGGAAAATGATTTTAATTACTACTTCCATAAATGGAATGAAATTAAACTCCGTTTTGTAAAAGAAAGAGTTTTATAATAATAAAATTATGTCTGCAGAAGTTTACGACGAAGTTGAAATTGAAGACCTTGATTTTGATGCTGACTCTAGAACTTTCTACTATCCTTGCCCCTGTGGTGACAAGTTCCAGATCACCCTTCAGGACATCGGAGACGGTAGGACCATTGCAAAGTGCCCTAGCTGTTCGCTTACTATCAGAATAATTTATGATACAAATAGTTACAATTAGTATCTCAACATAGCTCAGGAGGTGACAGCATGATTTCTCTAACACTTTTACATTCCATAATCTTTCTGTTGATAGCTTTTGATCTGTTTTGTTCACCATTCCATCTGAATTTGTTTTATAAAAACCATCTTTTTGATAACTTTTTCGCAGAAATACTTATTAAAAGTTCGATACAAATCATCTGAGTCTACGGGCTTCTCTTTAGCTTTCCATAAGCTCAAGGACATCTCCTACTCTGACGGGACCTTTGACGTTTCTGATTAGGTGACGTTTATCAGCTTCCTTACCAGTAATGAGAATGACTTTGACTTGGGTGATACCTCCTCTTGATCCTGTTCTTCCGAGAAGTTGGGTGACTCTAGCTTTGACTGGTTCTGATTCCATGTGGCTATTATAATATCAATTATTTAATATTCAGAATATAAAAATTACAAAAAGAGGACAGATACTTCCGAGATCTATCTCGAATTTATTCTCTATCTTCAACTCTTCTCTTGTAAAATCTCAAAAGTAAAGGTAATACAAACTAAAAATGTTAGTAAACTCAATCCAATTCAAATTCATCATCGGGGCATCCATAAATTTTGCTATCCTATTCTTCAGTATATTCATCCAGACATTTCAGGGATTTTATAGTCTCTTCTTTTGACTTTATAGTCTGCCCAAGTTTGAGCAACTATTCAGCATTGGTTTGTGTCCGTTGTAGTAAGGCCACATTTATGCTCACATTCAAGTGATTTTTCTATAGTTTATCGTTTATGGTCATTGAGCGTGTGTATTCATCTACTTTTTTCTCGAGATCGATAAACCAAAGATCATTGAGAGCCTACCTCGCAGTTACTCTTTCACTTCTACGCTTCAACAAACGAGAAATGAAAAAACGTGCCTGTTTACTGTATTTTGCTTCTATCTATGGTGGAAAAATGAATTCTCCTTTCATAATGTTTGCTATGGTTTCGGAACGATACTAAGATTCGAAGGGAGTGCTTCCTGTCATGAGTTTATAGATGGTTACTCCTAATGCCCAGATATCGACAAGTTAGTCGTAACCTCCTCCTTCAAACATCTCAGGTGCACGATAATACGGTGTTCCTGTGAGAGTGAGCATATCTCTTTTGATTCCTCTCTTTGTGAGTTTGCGGCTAATGCCGAAATCGATGAGTATAATTCTATTGTTGACTTCATCATAGAGAATATTTTCGGGCTTAATATCTCTATGGCATATTTTGTTTAAATGTACATAGACCAAAGTTTAAATCAGCTGGAGTGTGAGTTCCTTTAATTTCTAAATCAGTGCATGATTACTTGTTCCGTTTTGATGGGAATGCTCATGAGATCGGGAAATGGCAGATAATCCATCACCAGGTGGCATTTTTAACTCTACATGTCGAAGAAGAGTGCCTTGTATGCAATTATGTTCTGATGATGCAGTTTATTTATATCGATGAAGTTGTGCTTCAAAAAAATTATTTGTTAACGATCCACCTTGAAGGTCTTAACTGCGAAGAGGTTACCTGTTTATTTGCTGTAGCATTTTCGTACAACTCCGTGGGCACCTTATCCGATTTTTTCACCTAGGGTGTAGTGATCATTAAAGAGAGAGTTATGTTCTTCATCTTGTGAGCTCTAGCTGGCTGAATCTGCAAGATCTTTGTCAAAGAGTGCTTCATAGAAGGACTAACTTCTTTTTCTGATTTTTAGCAGTTTAGTTTCGATCTGCAATGTAGCTTTTCTGATAATTGGAACTGTTTTGAGGGTTTGTCGAATATTTTCGATTTTGAGATTACGCTTTTATGCTTTATTAGATTACATATTAATAGTAATTAGAAATTGTCATCAGTAACGATATAAAATCTATGACTTCAACTATAGCACCAGGCAGTTTTGAAAAAAAGATGAAGATAAAAAATAAAGGTTTTAAGAATTATTGTTTTTTTACTGCAGAATTCACATACATAGTATCAAGTATCTTCAAAACTTCAACAGGGTGCGCTTCTTATCTCCGATGATAAGATATTTATCGATTGCCTTGTTTTTGTTATTCCTAAGAAAGTTAACTACTAAATCAGGAAGAAATCCTTTAGTAAATGGTAGAGAGTGCATAAACAAAGAGAGAACAGAAATAGCAAAGCTATGAGTTTAAATACCTCAGAGAGTATGCTTTCATCAAAACTCAATCCATTCTTACTGACGATGTAGAGAAGGAAGGCGATACCACCCAGGTTAAAAATTAGAAAGATGATTCCTAGACCAAATATTATTTCTCTATTCTAAACAGTTATTTTGAACTCTCTACAATTTCTACATCTCCATCTCGACCCCAGAGAAAGATCTATTATATGTTTACAAATCTAGCACTTAAATCCGTTCTTAAGAATCTATTTTTTTTACCTATTTGTTTTTAGACTCAGTGTGTGTTGAATCCATTTTTTGTAGCATGAGTTGTGAACGTAACGTAGAGTCCCAATGCAAGCACATGGAGAGAGTAGAGGTTAGTCTTATATTTTGGCTTGCTGCAAACAAATACGACATTATTTGGAGTTTTAAGGGATAGTTTCCGATACAACTATTTAAAGCCCTTGGAATTCAAAGTTGCTTTAAGGATTTGTTTCATCTTTTTGTCTCTTGCGAGCATTTTTAGAGAGAATGTGTTCAGGTTGCATTATAAATAATTAAAGTCTTATGGGATTGACTTCAGATTGAATATAAAATTACCATAACAATACAAGTTAAGTATAGCAAAATCGATAACTATATTTACAATCGTTATAACAGATGAAAGTGAAACTGAAAATGACAACAGAATTAATCTCAAGTCATAATAGAATTATTACTAATCTTTACTAACTTTGTTAAAACAACAAGACTCATATCATGGAGAAATCTCCCTATCAAGAACACCCCTATCGTTATGTAATCATCGCTATCTATCTGCTCGCTTCCCTCGTTAATCAGATACCTGCCAACACTTTCTCAGCTATGACATCGAATATCTAAAAATGATTCGGAACCCCTGGAACCCCTGGAATCCTCGTAACTCTCAACTATCTCTTCTTCCCGATTGCTCACTGCATTTTTGCAATGCCTGTTAACTGGGCGCTCACTAAGAAAGGAATTAGATTTAGTTTCATAGTTGGTGCAATTTTTATGGTTGCTGGTGTTTGGCTTAGAATTACACTCTCTCCATAAGATCCGTACGTTTGTTTACTCGGTTCTTTACTTTCTGGAGGGAGTAGTTTGATTTTGCTGAGTATTGGGAGTAAGATTACTGTGAACTGGTTCAAGAAATAGAGTATCACACATGTTACATTCTTATGTGTTCTCATCAATTTTCTGTCACCTTCAGTTGGTCTTATCTTACCAGGTATTTTTATCAACCAAGATTTTACGAAGTAAGATATACTTTCCTTTCTTAGAGTATAGGCAATCATCGTCACAATACCTTTTATCCTTTTGGCAATTTTTATCAAATAAAAGCCTGACACTCTACCTAGTAGGCATGCTGAAAAGGAACATTAAAATACAGAAAATAGATACAGAGATGTATTAAAACTACTCTTCAAAAATAAAAACTATTGGAAGTTAGTAATCGTGATGTGTTTGACTTTCGGAACAGTAGTCGGCTATCTTAGTATAATTGAGAAAGGTCTTAAAGCCTTAGGTTATAAGAACCCACCTCAAATACTAGCAATAAACGTTAGCGCACTGATGGTTTGTGGCATTTTGGGCAACATCTTCTTTTCAGCACTTGTAAAAAAAACAAAAAAGTATCGAAAAATCTCTATCGTTAGTACTTTTGATTTGATATAGTGAGTTTCGGATTTTTATTTGGCTATGTCATATTTAACACAGGTTTCTTCTTTAAAGTTGAATCTGTATGGCTACTAATCATTACCTCTATACTCATGGGATTTACTTACTATGCCATTCCTTCCTACTTTGTAATTTATGGAAGTCAGATCGCTTTTCCAGCGGATCAAGCCTCAGTTGCAGGCTATCTCTTTGCTATTGCTCAAACTTTTGGCTTCATTTTAGGTTTGATTTTGGTACCTCTTTTGGACTAAACCCCTGAAAATGCGAAAATTTTGTTTTCAGTTCTAGGTGTGATTATTCTGTGTGGAGCTATCTTGACTCCTTTCATTGAGTAGGATCTTCGAAAGGAAAAATTTGAGCAAGGATTGATGGATCAAGTTACTGAAAGTCAGTTTAAAGAGTCGATATCACAAGTTCTGATATCAACAGATTAGCTATAAATAACATCTGAGTAATAAGATATAAGATAAAATGAAATCATGAACTCAAAGCCGTTTATAAAAAAACAGTGAAATAACTGATCGTTTACATTTGTCTTCTTTAAACTATGTCTATACAATAATATTAGGAAAATTGGTATCCTTTACTTGTAATAAGATGATATTAAAATAGTTAAAAAAGATCATGAAATCAAAAAAAATATATTTTAGAGTAACTCTCTCGCCTTGCCAACCATCTCTTCACTGTTCGGAATCGCCAATATCTAACTTACTACAATCTTACTCTGAGAATAACTTTGTTATTGCGAAGTGATTAGAAATGGCCCAAAAAGACCTGATCGTTTGTACCTTAGGACAAACAGAAACGGATCTTATTGTCTGAAATTATACTGCTTTTGAAGATTTTTTGTAGTTCTTTGGGCTATTTAAATAGTGCAGAATTCTAAATAAAATATAAAGCTACTAGTTGCACGATTTTGGATTTGATGATTTGTTCTGATTTTACACTGAAGATCTATTCAAATTGTTATGAACTGAACTATTATTCCCTCAAGAAGTTGTAGTACATAAAAGGCATTAGGAAATTTATAACAAGTCCTTACACTATTTTAACATGTCCTTTCAGTATCTTTAACGGGTTTCTATGCAACTTTACCACTAGCTATTGAGTGAACAGAGGATGCTCGCCAGATAGAGGTTTTGTCCATAGATCCAGTTACTGACAATTTTTGTATTTGACTTGAGGGTACACTTGCTTGATGGCTTTGAATTGAAAATTCATTTGAATTGAGAGAAACTGTTGATCGTTTTGTGTGTATAAATTACAGCGAGACAGAAGAGTCAAGTAGTCGTCTCTGTAGAATATTTAGGAATGCCGCAAAACATTTTTCTTGAAAAGACCTATATTGACTAAATTAAAGTGGATTTACCTTCGTTTAGCCAAGTGTGGATGTTAGAAGGATGTGTCAAATTTTTTATGTAATCTTCATCAACTGGCTATCTTTTTATGGTAGGGTTCGTAACTATCTTCTAGCTGGGATATTCACCAACAATAAG
>Ga0194117_10001982_pt1 | contig 22528 bp, 12 predicted proteins | sample TA2MahsurfametaG_FD_160579 | JGI IMG/M metagenome (GOLD analysis project Ga0194117, IMG submission 160579) | Freshwater microbial communities from Lake Tanganyika, Tanzania - TA2015009 Mahale N1 surface | ecosystem: Environmental > Aquatic > Freshwater > Lake | place: Tanzania: Lake Tanganyika...
AACCCCAACCCCAACCCCAACCCCAGTATATGTTGCTCTTCTTTATGATTATTAGATGAAATAGTTCAATTAAATCGCAGACAGATCTCACTCCAAAAATATCGATAAGTCATAGATAAGCATCCGTAAAATGCGCAGATCATCTCTCCCCAGCCACTCCAACAAGTACCCCTCCTCGAAAAACTAATCAAAAAATGAGTTCATAGAAAATGGACAAAGCAAGAAAGTATTGTATTAATAGACATACTATATCAGTCGGATACGCGATAACTGCATAACTTTGATGTCTGATAACATGTAAACTTTATAGCTGCCTCTGGGACTGATACGCTAAAATATCAAGATAGGATATCCCATCAAGATGAGCTTGTAATACGACAATGCGCGACAACAGAATGATGATATTCGATTCAAAGGCATACAGAAAAGGATTTATGAGGAATTCAGGATGTGAAACATGACTTTGTAATTACATGATCATATTTTGTCTAAAACATTGTTTAAATTTTTATGGATTGAGGGTACTGTTGTTTGGTGGAGAGTTAGGAATAAATGCGACCTTCTATTGTTTTTTATCTTATATTTTCTAAATTATATTTTAAAATATCTAACCATGTCATCAAATCCATCCAACCTCAAAGATCTCATCTATGAACGCTTCAAACCTATCTTCTTTGCCTACGACAAAGACAATAACTCCTCACTCGACCCTCAAGAACTCAGAGTTCTGCTTGCTGAAAATTTGGGAGTCAACGAGAAAGATATCACACAAGAACAACTTGACTGGCATTTCCATAGGATTGATAAGAATAAAGATGGAAAAATCACCTTTGAATAGTACGTACAATTCGTATAATAAAGTTCTCTCACTTTTTTGGAGGTCGAGCAGAAAATGCTAAGCCCAATGTCTAAAACGACGAGGACGATCTCATCGATATAAATGAGTTCAGAAAATTGATGGAAGACACTTTCAAACCCCTGAAAATTCCCATTACAGAGGAGATGGTGAAATGGAACTTCAATAAAATCGACATTGATCACAGTGGCAGGATATCTTTCAACGAATACCTCGATTTTATAAAAAAATACAACCAATGATTGATTTCTCACGTAATTAATAAAATATCACTCGTCTATCTCGATTACTTGACTATTGTTGGGTACTTCTTATCTTGCCTCGTCGTTGGGTTTGAAACGTTTTTTTGGGGGCTCCATCTTTTACTCAATATTTTTTTTGGACTATTCTTTAACCTCTTTACCGTATCTTTCAGCGTATTTTTATACGAATTTGAGACGATGATAGATTTACTCAAGAAGATCATCTCTAACAAAACCCTAAATAATCATAAAATTACAGTTTTGAAGATGTTGACAGCAAAATCTTACTTGATTTCGATGAATCCAAACATAAGCAGATTATGTTGCATAGATTTCAACTTATTTTTGAACAGTTTTGGTGTTTCTCCTAAATTGAACTTATATCTGCTAATCAATCTGTTTTTATGGTAAAAAACAACTCCATTCAGGAAATTCTGGTTAGCTGCCTTTCTATTCATATCTCTTGCCCGTGCTGTGTTGCTCTTATTGTAATACACCTCAATGATGTTACAATTCGAAAGATCGAGAGCAGCCATCAGATCAATCAACCTATCTGATTTCACTAATGTGTCGATTCTATCGAAAATTTAAGAGTTGTTGATGTCGATGTTACGATGCTAACTTATACTGAGTGATATCTTTAGCTAGTCTGACTTAAGGTAAAGAAGAGCAAGATAGTTTTTGAGAGAAACATCGATGGAGTCAGTCAATAGACATTCGTCTATAGATTAAATCATTTTCTTCTCACAACAGAAAACGTCATTGTGTCTAGTACTCTCCTTAAGTTCAGGCTCTAACTAACCTTTGTCGTTGACTATTTCTGTGAGTTTTGTAATAAAAACGAAGTTATTGGCCTGCTCCTTATGATCGTTAGAAATTTTGATGAAAGATTTGTACTCTTCATCAATATATTTTCTTGCAGAATCCATAGAAGAATCTATTAAACTACCACTCTCAACGATATAAAAATAGATGTTGTAGGCGTCTTTACCAGCATTATTTTACTTTTCCAAAACAAAAACTCTTCTATTGTCATTGTTGGGACCATATCTACTGATAAAGATTAACTTGTCTCCAATTCTGAGTGCACCGAGTTTGACATTCCTGCTATACTCGATTCTTTACTCTTTCTTTCGCCTGAAATTTTACTTAGCTATTCTTTTTCTTTTCTTAAGCTACTTTTACATCTACTTATCTTTGGCTTCTTTTTCTCTCTGCTCTCTTTGCTCCTTTGTTTATTTGTTTAGTAGGCCTTGCATTTGCTGATTTATCTCAGTTGAGGAGGGTTTTTTAGGTTATTATTCCTTTTCCTACTCAAGAGTGTCAATATTTTCTTCTACATATGTGCGAAGAGTGGTAAAATCATTGATAAATTCTGTATTGCTCGACCATAATTTATGATTAACTCCGTTATCTTCGATCAAACCGTATTTTTCTTTGAAATTATGGTGAAAGATTATTCTGACTTCCTTTGCTCCACCAATCTGAGCATTGTCCACTAACAGTCCAAATGCACTATAAACAAATGGTAATCTATCGTGTAATTCTTAAGTCATAATTTCAAATTGATTTAATTTGTGCTTACGGAGACTATTATTGTTATCAATACACTAATGGCATTCAATATCGTTGTTCTCTATCATCTTTTGTTTTAGTTGTGGAAGTGCCAGTTTATTCTCCAATTCTTTCAGCTAAAGCTGGCAAATCAGTAGACCAGAGTTGTCATTTTAAAGCTCAACTACATTTTATTCGACCATTTCACTCTGCGAATTGTTACTTTTGTACTCTCCAAAGAAAAAACAGCGATCATTTGAGTAGTTTAAAGTTGAACCCAAAGAAGGAAGTTCTTTAACATTTTTTTTAAAGTTAAGCCAAGTCCAGTTAATCTCATTGGCACTATAAACCCAAATGCCAGTTGAATTCAAACTTTGTCCTCCCATTTTGTTCTCTGGTCCCCTTAACAACAGATATTTTTCACCAATAGTGACAAAAGATGCAATTTTTTCAGTTGGTCCATAGTTAGTTATAATCTGTTTGATCCAAATATCAGGTTTGTTGCTCATTGGTTTATTGATCAGCCTCAACTGATAGAAATCTTTCTGAAGACTGTTAGTCGTTATACCATTAACATTCTGCATGCGTTCACCTCCGAACAGATAAATATGTTATCCTAAAGAACAAATTGCTGGTTTCAATCTGCAAGGTAGCTTAAAATCGTAACTACTTTACTAAACCTTAACCCACAGCTTATTTTAAATTCTATAGATATGGATATCGTTAAGATTTTACTCACCATTTCTGCCTCCATACAAAAAAATGGAGCTCTTCTGATGCAAAACCATAGAAGCATGTTCACGGGGCAGAGGTGAATACCCCTTCAATTCTTGTCTCTTCCAGTTGTAAGACTATAAATTCAAGCACCATAATCCGACAAGATAGGCATCAGTATTATAGTTCCTCCCTCCAAAAAGATACATCATGTTGTTATAAATGATAGTAGAGTGCGCGTAGATATAGCTAAAAGAATTGTTATTGAGAAAGTGAGTAAATATTTTAGTCCATATTTTGCTTGTGATGTTGTAACGATAAATGGTGCATTGTTCAGTAAAATGGTCTTTTATGGGGCGTTGAGGAATGCCACCATAAATGTAAAGTGAAAGTTTATGAATGATAGCCGAATGATATTTGCGTTGTGTAGGCTATTAAGCATGTCTGTCATCTTGTTCTTTCAGCCACTGGCCTATAGTAGGCGCCTCTACAGCAATAGTGTCTGCTTAATCAATCATTTCTAGCTTTGAAATTGTATTTTAATTATAAAGCAATCTATATAAATGTGTTGATTTCATTCCTGCGCCAAATACATACTACCAAGGTTATTATATTTTCTACAAGTATTTAATATCATCAGTAGAGGCCATTTAGAGATGTTCTAACCTCGCAGATTATGACTTGCAGCCATTCAACATAGGGTCTGTTAGATATTTAATAGATATCCATGCATTTCAGCAACAAGTACCCGATCATCTTGACCAACTCTCCTCCCTTTCGCAGGAAATATTCAGTTTAGACTGTCCAAATTTTAAGCCACTCTTACTTCGACCAGTTGACCTGGCTTAGGTAGGCGCTGTTCTCTTCAAAAGGGAATTTCTACATCAAAATCTTATAGAGACAAACTCCAAGACTCAATACATCCGATCTTTCATTATCAAGATCTGATTCTTCGAGATACCTATAGGGAAATTTGATAAACTTTGTTTTCTAGATAAGGAGTAAAGAAATATTTGATGGTTTAATATTTTTCTCCTCTTCTTTTTTGATATCAGGCCAACTTGCGACCTGATAGCTGTTGTTGAATCCTCTAATTCTGATCTAAGGGCCTCTTGTTATGTAGATATTCTAAAGTTCAATGTAATAACTGATATTGAGTTTGTGTAAATATTGCATTAATGAGCAAACTTGAGACATGATTAGTAGTTTTGTAGACAGACTCATTGTTTTGCTGTTTCTGCTCAGATATTTTACCAATGGGATTTACTATTCATACAGGTAGAACATGGTTTTTTTCAAGCTGGCAGGGGCATTTTTTGGTAGGTAATGATAGAACATGTTGGGATGCTTCTTTCCTATCCTTTTGAGAATTTATACTTAATGTTCGAACTGTTATGGAGTCATCGTTATTGCGGTCATTCTGTAAGTTGCACCATTTGAAGCAACTACAGTATAGAGGTTTGTCGTTTCATCAAATTGTAGGTCATTGATTGTGTCATATTCACAACTGGGAATCGTAAATGTTTTCTAGATACCTTAGTTGAGATGCTTTGCAAATTCAATTTCATTTTTTTATTCAAGTTCCACATAATCTTTGATGAATTGAAGAGGTCTATCCCTCATTTTTCGATCGTTTTCCTCATATTTTTTGCTATACTTAGGTTAATATAGAAGAGCAAGTTGGCTTACTTTATAGTTAGTGATCAGTTTTTTGTCATGGCTGAGGTACACCTTTTTAAATTGAGATCGATTCCTATGGGCTGTAGAAATATCAGATCGAATTTTATAGTAGCTGGAGGTCGCGATCAAAGATTTGATTTTGTCCAAAAGTTTTTATACTTTCATGTAACGAGGAAAACCTGGATTGACTTTGATTGATGATTTGAGGTAAGGCTAATTGGCTTACCTCCCAAAAATGATTTACAACATAGTATTGAAAATCATCTCTGACTATTCCCCAACAATATGACAGAGATCGGTCATTGTCTACCTAAATTTGTGTTAATCTTCGATAATATCTTGACCAGTCAGAAAGGAAAGAGTAACGCAAACCTCTCCATTCAGAGGATTGGTTTTAATCAAAATGTTACGATATGATCGCTAGTTGTATCTGAAAGCCAGCCGAGCAAGTTCAACTTTTTGGTATTGCCACTGCCCATGTATAATATTTGTTTGGTCTAACAACCTACACTCAATATTTATTTTCCCAATTTTGAGATCTGCGTCTATTGTTGCGACGGTAGAGTACATGCGATTCATCTTTTTGCAATTCAGAACACAACGAAATGTTTAATCTTATGGATTAACTTTGGTGACACAGTTATGGTCATAGAGTGTAAATTTCTATATTTTTTTGATTGAACACTTGGTTTTACTTTGCTGACCAACTACTTCTATCCATTCCATCACTATATAAAAAATTTATTTAGTTATAAATTGCGCATGACACGCAATAAAGTTATCATTGAACTTCATGCTTCTTCTCCAAGTTGTCGATGCATTTCACAACACTGAAATCTTCACGAGTACCGTCTTCTTTAACTGCAAAGAGGCATCTCGTGTCCATAAATTGAGGGTGAACATCTACCACAAAGTGCTTTAGATTTTTCAATTTGTTTTCAGCATTGTCGTGATATGAAAGCAACTCTCTAACTTGCTTGGCTTCAGCTTCTTTTAAGGGGACATTATTTGGATTTCTGCAAAGAATGTTCTTAAACTCACTCTTCAACTTGTTAACATCATCGTAATGTTTGCCTCCAAAATCGAACTCAACCTTCTTGTTTTTGATTTGGTTTCTTTTCTATTATTTAGCTCTTTTGTTGAAATCTTTTCTGAGATTTTCGATGATTCCATTATAGTGGTGTCCGTGCTTTTACCAAAATTAGCTGAGTTGCTCTGGACTAGATTTTACAACTTTTAAAACAGTATCTCCAACTTTAAGCCCTTCTTTCAACAATTTTTCGATATCTTATTGATTAGTATTTTTCTTCAAAGCGAAATTTCCTTCAGTCTTGTTGAATCTAACATAGGGAGAATGGATGTTGTAGTTTTTGAGCAAGGCCTATTGAATATATCTGAAAGGCACAGTTTGTTCCTTTTCTATTGACAAACTATAAATCTCTCTGAAATAAGGATATATGTACACTAATAAGTTTTAGTAGGGATTTACATTTTCTGCAGGCTTCTCTTAGCTTTTTACTTTCTTCTTGGGCTTAAATTCAGGCAGGTTTTCAAGTTTGACTAGTCTCAAGGCAGTCTTATCAGCATTAAGTTCAATAGAGTCAAAGTTCTAGACAGCCTCAATAATTTGCTTAGAATTGGTGACGCCCAACTTCTTAACTTTGTTGCACTTGAGGAAAGCATCAATTTTAACGAAGTGTTATCTAAATCTCAGAGTGTTTACTTGTTAGATGCTACTTCTTTATAGAAGAACTAATCATTTTGTAGATTTTCTTCACTGAGATAGTACTCAATTTGTTTAACTAGATTGGGATTGGCCATTGTTGTTATTCTTTTATAATTTAATTTATCAACAATAACTATTTGATTAAATTTTACCTTTAGTTATAAGATTAGCAATATAAGTTCACAAATCATATCGTCTGTTTTCCTTCAGATAACTTCCCCAACTGCTGTGTGTTTATCTATTACCAGCCAGGCTTTTTCGTGGATCACATATTTTGTCTTAGACGTTGTATTTTTTGCTTTTGAATTTTTATATGTTGACTGAGTTTTTAGATAATGGACTTTGTCTCTCATGAGAGAATGAAGGAACATTCTAATTCAAGCAAATTCTTCTTCTATTTTAAAAGTCGTTCTCTGCAAGTTTATCATTGACAACTAAAAGTTTTTCAAGTTTTTCAGTGAGTAAAATTTGCACATTTTTGTCTTGCGAGCAAGATTTTTCAAGTTATTTGAATAAAACTTCATTAGTTTAAATTAAAGTTTGAAGGTATTTTTTCAATCTCAAATATTCTTCGTTATTGATTGACATTTTATCCTTTTATTCATCAATCAATGCCTAGTATTCTCTATTTTATTCTCTCAATAACTCCAATTTTTGTCTCTTCACTGTCAGCATAGTGTCTAATTCGCCATAGGCTTTCGATAACTATCTCTGCTCAGATAGCTAAGTCTATATTAATTTTTATAGATATTCCTTTCTATGTTTCAATTGGTCACACTCTTATTTTTTAGCAATCAAAGTTTGTGCGTTTTCTTTATTTTGTTTAGTTTTAGTTTAAATAATTTTCTCATAACTATCTAGTTTGCTGTCTAACTCACTTAACAATTCGACTGTCCTTTCATTCTAGTCTTGTCTCTAGGTAGTATTCTATTCTGCATCTCTGTTTAACTGGCTGATTTTGGAGTTAACAAGCTCTAGCTTTTTGATTTCTCTTTCGATATCTTGGTTTTCGTAGTTTTTGCTTTTTACAACCAGTTCTACTTTGTGAATCATTTCCTTTAACTTAGAAATGGTAAATCCTAACTTTTTGTTTTGTTCAATCAGGTCCTTTCCTTTACCCTAAAGGTTTCTTCTTTGCTACTCTTAGAGTTCTTTTCTACTCTTGAGTGCTTCATTTTGAGCAATATTTTCACTTTTTTCCATTTCGCATTTCGCACATTTAGACTCCAAATATTTCAGCTTTTAGCCGCATTCTACGAATTCACTTTCCAACTGATTTCTGACATCTAAGAGATATTTAAACTGGCAAGCTAGCTCATTTTCTGAACAATTCTTTATTAATCAATATTTACTGTAGACAAGATGAGGTTTTCGAGGTCATCAGAGAGCTGAAGATAGTAATTATGGAGTATTCTAAAAGACTATCTCAGAGGAGTGAGACTCTTGATCTGTTAGGATAAAGTTTAGATGATTTGAGAAGAATAATAAGTCATTGTTAGTTTTCCAAATAGAAAATATATAATGTAAAGCAAAAGATTGGGATATAGAATATAACAAGGCAGTAACATATCTTCAACTCTATTTTAAAATTACGAAAAGTTATTTTTAAAAGACACTTGTTAATATGAGAGTAGTTCGGTATTATAGATCTACTTTAATAATTAAAATTTGGAGTTATACTTGGCAATGTCGATAGAGGAAGAGATCTTATAGCATTAAAATCAAGGGAGAAATGCGGATGATTATGAGTAAGAAGTGCTCAAAAACAAGTACAGAAGCGAGGTGAAGTAGCTGATTTCTAAAATATCTGTCAATGATCTAAAATCCCGCCAATTGCTGGCCAAATCTTATAGAAAAGTCAACGCCATAATTAATAGACTCTAAAATCAAACACTTAAGTTATTTTGTATTTAAATAGTCTCAATGATGATCCTGAGTTTTTAGATGATACCTTGAAAAGTACATTTTTCTATAGAGCCTATGACCTCAACAATCCCAACTTAAAATTCTAAACTTTGCTCTGCAGGGAAGCTATTTGTGCTAATAGAAGGGTGAAAGCACCTGTTGTGAAGGTGGCGGAGGAGGTCTTGAATTAACCTGGAAAAAGTATCAAAATAAATGTGGATTCTAGTGAGTTTACCCTCAAAATATAGTCCTAACCTCATACAGCTATCATATTCACAACAAAGCCCAATTCTCATCCTGTGCTTTAAAACTAAGTAAAGGAGCCCTATGAAAAGAAATATTGTAGCAATAATTTTGTCCAGTCTATGCCAGCGCCTTGTGAAGTAAACATCGTAGCAGTAAGTGAAAGTAAAATTGAATCAAAAGTAATCACAGTAAAAGTGACTACTAACCTAAACGTTTCCGACTATAGTGCTCAAAATATCGGATATGCTGTGCGTCCGATGGATAGCTTCCCCTTCTAAGACAGCAGCCTTCTGCATTACGAGAGTGTAAATGGTGATAGAAACGATATGGATGACTAAGATTTGTGAGCAATTATAATCAATGATATGTTTTAATGACTGAATGTAATATCTCTCAAATAGTACAATTAAACATCACACTTTTTTTTTAACGAAGACTTTTTACCTCGTTCAGCATCTTCGGCGTTTAATTGAGTGAAGGTCTTTTTTAGAATGCCAGTAATGAGTTCTTTTTCAGAATCGATTTTTTTGGTTTCAATTTGAATTATTTGTTGGCTTATTTTGATTCGGTTTAAGGTTGCAGCAAGGCTAATTTTTATTTGAGATCTTGAGCCATAACTATGCCGTTGCTGCCAAAAATATTATGTTAGCTTCCCTAGTTGTCTGAATGATTTTAGTCTTCTTTGGATATATAATTCTATCCATCTAAGATAGATTTTCGTTGTGGATTTGTCAAAATCTTTCCATCGATTTTTCGTTGATCAATTTCTTCAAACCTAGATTTCCTCTTTACTATCTCCTTAACTTCAAAAGAAGGTCTTTTTAAACAGGACTTTCTTTTCGAGGAGCAGTTTGAAATGCCTGAGTAACTCGATATTTTCGATGTACTTTTTTAAAATTACTCCTATTAATTTGATAGTAAAACCAACTAAAGTGGTTTTTGGCTTACACTTTTCCTAAACTAGACTTATTTTTGGGCAGATGACTTGATTTGCTAGTGCTCTTTTGAAGGAATTACTTTTCCATCAATGTTTTTGATAAGATTGAGTAGCTTGCTTTATCTTTCTAAATATTTCGATTTCTTCTGTTAAATGTCCTAGAATTGTATGAACATACTGGTTCCTTTATTCTTCAAAATACTTTTCTTAGGCTTCTTTAGTGCTATTATAGAAATTACTGGACCTTAGTCATCAATGCTGTTATCTGACTCAATTTAGCGATATGTTCTTAAAGCTTTATCTTTTTAACTCTCCTTTTACTAATCCTCAGTATTCTAAGCGGTTTCTTCTGTTTTATATTCAAGGGTATGATCTCCCAGAATAGTCACCCGATTTTTTCTTTATTGACCTGCAGAATGTTGTGAAGATTTGCGATCAATATTTTTAAGATTCATGAACTTAATAGCATTTTCCTCATCTTTCTCGCAATCGTCTTCTGATTAGGATGTCAATTCATCAGGTTTTCCTTGTTTTATCAGTAAGTGCTCAATCTCCATCTTAAAAGCAGATATCTGCAGATTGTCAGGACAGAACACAAAAATCTGTTCCAAATCTTTGATTGCTTTCTTCAATTTGTTTTTCTAGATTTTTTTGTAAATTTACTTTTTTATATGCCTGGCTCCTTCTCATAAGAGCCAAAAAATGGCAACAATCTTTACTCAGTATCGAGTTTAGAGTAGTGAGTGCGTCATCATATTCTCCCATTACATATTGTAGGGTAGCTTTGGTACTCATGATGTTTAGAAGAATAGACTAATCTTAATGTGTGTTGTGACAAAAATCTATGCAATCTTGATAGGCTTCTAAACTTTTTTTGAAGTTATGGCTTTGGAAAAGCTTCGAAGCCTAGGTTTTAATATTCTTACTTCCTGAAGTTTCTGCGAAAGTACGCTCATAAAGTTTTTAAAATGTATTAATAGAGTTTTAGATAATCTACAGAATTGGAAAATAAAAATTTTTGGGAACCTTAAAACCCCAGCAAAAAAAGAAAAAGAAGAATATTGTAAATGAAACTCCTACTTTGAATGAGAAAAAACATCGACAATTAAAGGTAAAATTAAAGATCAGATAAAAGCTAAGTTTGTTTTGAATCTAGGAAGATTAATGATCAATATTCAATTACCTATTTTGGTTGATGTACCCTATTTTATCACTTGATTTTTTCTACATACAACTCCTTCTTTGGATTCTTTTTATGCTACTGCTCATCTTTATGAGTTCTTGAATTAATGGTACCTTTTGACAAATTCTTATTTGTGATACAACTCTAAATTGAATTTTTAGATCCTGAAGCAATTGGTTTCGATGGAATTATCTTTATAAGGATGGTGTGGTATTTATAGATTGTAATATAAATATAAACAATTTCCTAGAAAACTATATACTAATAACAATACAGTTTAATCAAAAACATAGCTCATTTCTTCTTCGCTTTTGGGTTTGAAGGAATTATTCTAGTAGGAGTCAAGGTTTTCTGAATGATTTTTCTATCAACATATTAACTTGCACTGCTTTTTCGATATGTAGGAACTACTGTATTAGGCGTTAGTCTGCTATAGTTATCTCCTATCTATTCAATCAAGAAATTTTGAAGGTACTATTATCTTTCATTTCTTTTTTTATTGCCTGCAGATGTGTGTTAGTTCTCCATTTTATTGAGCTTTTAGAGCTTTTTCTTTGCCTCTTAGTAAAAATGCTGCTTTATTTTCAGATTTTGCCCTTTATCTGAGGCTCTGGAGGGAGGATTGGTCTATTATTTTTTGGTGGTGGCTTTGCTTTCCCTCCCAGTGCCCTCTTTAGGTTTGTAAAATTTTTAGAGCAAATTTGTAAAATCTTATAAAGAGGCATATTTTTCGAAACAGAAGAACTCCTATTTTTTAATTTGTTTGTAGTTTATAGTATACTTAGAGAGTGCCTTCTAAAGCAGACTAAAAGCATTAAAAAAATAAAGTTGTGAAGAGTTACTGTCGATGGTGAATTAATAATGTTATTTGAGGCAACTTTTGAGATAGTTGAGATCATTGATCTGAGATGAGATTTCCTCTTCCTTTTTCTTAAATGTTTTTTACAAAAACTCTTTATTCTCTTGCTATTTTCTTTTCACTAACTTTTCTAACTACTTAAACTCCTCTACAATCAGTTGTTAATGTATCTAGTATGCCTGCTCTATCCTACTTTTATTACCTTTGCAAATAGCCAAATTTCGTTCAATTTCTTCGATTTTTCGTTTGGCTTCTTGTTTGTTTTAAATGTTCAATTTAAATATCGTAGGTAGAGCGTCGCTGATCGAACATACATTATGATTTTTTTGCTATTTCATGTGTTTATACATGCATTGCATGCACATAACTGCACATTACTGTTCGCAGTAAAACATTAGGGACTCTTTGTGAACACTGCATTTGACTTAGATGCTGTTATCGCCAGCTCTGCTTTTATTATTTGGACGAGATTAGTTACTACCCTTTCCTCTGACAATTACTTAAGGAGTTCTCCTCTACGCATAGAGATTCGATCTACGCTCAGAATATGACATTTTTCTCAATTGACTTTAACTGATTTTGCCAGATGCATCAGCCGTAAATTGTTGTTCAAGTTCCTACTCACTCAATTAAGAACTCTCCATGTTGACAAAGAGTAGCTTTTAATGCTACTTGTTTACGATGTTTTGGATGTTGAGAGTAATAGTCGATTTATGACAATGTGGACAACAAATTCTAAATTTGGAGTCAAGTGGACCAACCCCTTCTGCTACTTTGATCTGTTAAGCACACTATAAACATAAATCATGATCGCAGATAAGCTAGACCATAGTTTTGCCTTACTTGTTACAATTTAAACAGGCTGAACTCATCATTATAATAATAGAGACCAAATTATATCACAACTATCTCATAATACTTACGCTATCAAATCACTGGGCCAAAACCGCCACCGAATCCTCCACGTGATCCACCAAAACCTCCTCCAAAACCACCATTAAAACCACCAAAGTTAGGAGTATTCGGGTTGAATGCTGTTCTTTTACGTTTGATTGGTGCACCGAACTAATCAAAGCCTATGAAATCTTCAGAAGGATTGATCTAATTATTTTGTGCTCGGAGTGGATCATCAAAAGGGTCAACTGGGTCATATCTTGCTCCAGGTGGAATCATCATGTTGCTTGGAACTCTGGTCTGTGTATAGTAAGGGTTGCTAAAAATTTGACTATTAGGACCCACATATTCATCCTGTCCGAAAGGATTGGTCATCTGAGGTGAGCTGACCATATTTCTAGGTGGGTAAGTTCCCTGAACATTAGAAATAAAGGTAGTTTGTTGATTGCTTTATAAAAAATTATTTGAGGTAAAATTATTACTATTTTTTTTAACATTATTGGTCTGAAAAACAGGTCTACTTACTGTGGGCTAGGTAGCGAGAAATTGTTTAAGGTTAAACTCATAGTACTTTACTATCGTCTAGGATGAATCATTTTTGTTGAAGGTTACTTTGTTAATTTATTTTGATCCCTCGTATCCGAATGCCACCACAACCTTGTCGTCAACTATTGTGAACTTGAAGTTTACTTTACCTCCCTTCGTTGTGTTGATGTAGTTAAACACATATGCCCCATTTTTTGTTTATTTCCAGTTGGATGGAAATTAACATTACTCTCCATTATCGTTGATACATTTCATTTTGTGGAAGGTGTTGATTGCATGAACTGCAGCTATGATGAGTTCGTGTGTTGTGAGACTCTATGTTGACATGAGCATCTGCATTTGACTGATGGCTTGCATTTTTTCCTGCATTACTTTATAATCTTTATAGCAGATAGAATGAGCCTATCTCAAATTAAGCTCTTGAAACAAATCTTACCATAATCAAAAATTCAAGCACTGAGAATGTTTTTACTTCTATTTTTCGACTAAATACCACATTTAAATTATATTTTCCTTTCAAAATTTGTAAGTACGTATTTAGTGCTTAAAAGTTAAAATCATGCCAATGCAATCCAATAGACCTCAAATCTTTTTATGTTACTTTAATCAAAAGGGCATTTTGTTTAGTATTCAGCTTGTAAATTTATAACAAAAAAATGGCACAAAGAGATCAGGACATCTTCGAAGATGATGCAGAACCCACCTGCTATTAGTCTGTTTTACAGTTTTGTGGAGACAAGACAGGATGTTTGAGAGCCTGGTTACCTTGTATTTGCTGCTTCTGCCCTTATCCCTACAAAGAAGTCAAACAGGGGACAGTCGGCTTGAAATAAAGATTCGGCCGATGGACAAAAACTTTAGATCCGGGACTTCATTACATCAACCCTTGCACGGAATCACTCAATAGTGTTTCACTGCTCACTACGTAAATTGAATTAAAGTTAGAGTGCTGGACCTATAGCGTCAAAAAATCCTAACAAAAGATAACATCACTGTAGATATCGATACTTGTGTCTATTATCGCATAGTTTAACCCAAAACAGCCTACTACAGAATCGCAGATATCGTGCTTTCAGTAGCTGAAGTCACCTATGCCACTCTTAGGACAATTTGTGGCTAGAATACACTTCAGGATCTCTTGTAAAAAAGACAATAAATAGCAGATATCATCGAACAGTATGTCTATGACAAAACCAACAAGTGGGGTACTCTCTCTTTTTAATGTAGGAATCTATGTATAACAAATTTTCATTAAAGATATGACAATAGTTCCATAGCTGCAGCGAGATCTCTCCATGACATCTAAAACAGAAAGACTATCTAAAGCCAAAATCATTTCTGCAGAAGCAGATGTCAAGAGCGCAAAACTGATGCACCAGGCTGCGGATATCCTCAACTCTAAAGCTGCTATGCAGATTCGTTATTTATAGATTTTGCAGAGCATAGCAAAGGGAGGAGGTGGTAAGATACTATTTCTGCCTCTGTCAAGTGAAGAGTTTGATAGCAACAGTAGTTGATGATGGAAAATTTATTGGTTTGGTTCATTTAATTATCAAGTGATTAATACGTCTGTTTTGACCATGGTAAGTTGATATGATATGTTAATTGAGCTAATTTATATATTTTGTTATGCTTACAAACAAACTTTGTTATCTTTTCTCAAATCAAGCTGTACTTTTACTCTCATACAGAAATACAAAGTGGTTTTCCTAAGGCATGGATAGAGTCTATGGAACAAGGAAAATCGCTTCACAGGATGGACAGATGTTAGATTATCATTAGAAGGTAATACATGAATTACTTAGGAATCAAATAGGCTATCAAAGCAGGCAAAACACTTTATCAAAATGGATATGAGTTCGACATTGCCTATACTTCAGTACTCAGACGTGCCATAAAAACTTACAACTATGCAGCAGATGAAATCGATTGCCACTACATCCCAGTAATTAAAGATTGGAGACTCAACTAACGCCATTATGGTGCACTGCAAGGCCTCAACAAATTGTAGACTGTCGAAAAGCATGGAAAAGAACAAGTGCAGATCTGGAGAAGAAGCTATGATATCCCTCCCCCAGAACTAGAATAAAACGATGAGAGACATCCTAAAAATGATAAGAGATATAGAGATATAGATCCAGCTTTGCTGCCTCGTACTGAAGTAAAAAATGTGGTATTTAGAGTTTAAAGACTACTATTGACCGAGTGATTCCTTACTGGAACAATACTATCGTTCCAACTATAAAATCAGGCAAGCGCGTGCTAATCGTAGCCCATGGTAACAGTTTACGTGCAATAGTGAAGGTGCTTAGCAATATATCCTAAAGTGAAATAACATAATTGAATATCCCCACAGCTATTCCTTTGATCTACGAATTTGATGAGAATTTCAATGTGCTAAAGCATAGATATTTAGCTGACCAGTAGGAACTAGAGGCACAGATCAACAAAGTCAAGCAACAGACAGGCGGAGGAAACAAATGATATCATCGGATATGGATAATTAATTGATATCTTTATGATGGGAAGAATAAGACTAGATTGAGTAAATACAAGATCTATTTCATTTTAAAAAGATATGGTCACTGCATGTACTCTTCCTACTCAATTACCTTCAAGAATCGCTCACTGAAACAACCAAACTCGTCCATTAGTTTCTTGTACTTTCTTCGTAAATATTCCAACTAACTAATCTTCACTTATTTCTCTAGTTTTATTAAATTACTATTCTACTTTTGAGTAGAACTATGTTTACTCTACTTCTTTTCTCTGTTAAGCTGCAAGTGGTTGCGCCTTTCTCTCGATCTATCTTCCATATTCTTTACAAATCTATGCATTAATGAAGAAACATTCAGATTATCTATTCCTTGTCTTTCTTCTATTTTAGGACTGGGCTGAATACTCAGCCTCGAAGGCTGATATTTAACAGGCATAAAGTATTCATTTCTTTGAGCTAGTCCTGATTTTTAAACTGAAAAAGATTTCCTGTTATCTTTTTTTTACATAGATCTACGAAACAGCTTGGTTTTTTGACTATCAATAGTCTCAATTTTTGATGATTTTTCTGATTAGATATGGGTTGTTGAGACTTATCTATGTTTTTCTAGTCTACATAGAGCATGGCTGGCTAACATTTTGTTTTTTGAGATGAATAAATTGATTACCCATAAAAGTTTATTTTGATACTTAATTGTTATATAAGTGGCGATCTACTGATAATCTGCCTTCCTTTTATATTTTTCGAAAACCTTTAACAAATTTTGCCCATTTTCTACCTCAAATTGCGAACCAGCATGCCCTACTCCACTCGATTTCTAAATACCTTCTAGCCGCTTATTTTTCGGATAGTATTAATACCTGTAGTTTTGTATTGCCATAAAAGCACTCATTTTTGATGTGAAATACTTTTGTTATAGTCTGCTGGTTACTTTTATAAAATTAAGTTTGAGCTGGTAGTACGCTGAGTTGAGTTGCGCTAGCATCAGGATGGTTTTGAGATGAACTAATGTTTCTTCGAGTTCTATCTATCTTAGTCAGCATGATGGTACAGTAGAGGGGCTTCTTTGATGATGGAATCGGAGTATGTCCTTCTAGCCGCTGTTTTTGGTTTTTGGCTCATTGAATATATTTATTAAGCATCTATACTATGTACCCCACAATAGATTCCACAAAAAGAATGAAAAACATTTAAATTATGATATCTGTAAATGAATTTGAACATTAGAAACATGAGTCAAACTCAAGAAGGAAACAGAATCAATTATCCTTCATTTTCGCTTCTAAATTGCTTGCAGATAAATGTATATCCCTCTGGCAATGGCTAAGAGTTCGGGTATTTGATTCAGACCTCGGCTAAATTGACAAGATTTTCTATTCCTTACACTCTGGACAATAGGCCTGATATGTCGACCACTTGAGATACCATTCGTTTTCAATGGCACACTTGAAATGTGCTTTCTTTTTACATGATTCTTTATGACAATAAAAGGCTCCATTCTGCTTGCAGTAACTACAAGCTAAGCTTTTAGAGATTCGGACTGCCTAGTCAATTCCACAAACATTTCTCTTATCTGAAATGTACACTTGACTGGGCCATAATAAACACATTAAATGTGCAAATATTTTGCCTTTGAATGGACCATAAAAGGGACCTGATAACCGGGAACCTTCTTTTGATTTGTTATTATGGTAGCAAAAAGTACATCTAACTATACCCTACCCTTTATAAGGTTTGCGGCTCGGTGTATTTACTTTTATTGCTTCCTTAATAATGTCATCTTAAACTGATTCAATCGATCCATCGCTATCAAACTAAACCTGTACTTTCTTCTCGCGCTGCTTTTTCATTCTAAGCTGACCCATTCTAGTAATAGAAACCTCGATGGTAGTGATATTCCTTTCAAGCATATTTTCAATGATAGTCGTCCAATTTTTGGGATGGAAAATGGGTATACTGACTTTGATTTAGTTTTTGTAGAAGTTATCGATGTTTAGTCTAACGTTGGCTTTGCCAGATGTTATGTATTTGAATTTCTGCAATACCTTTTTGGTTATGGAGTCATAATTTGACAGTTCGTCGTATTAATTAACATAATCAAACTACAAAGTTTGGTTCTCTTCTCCCTCCATAGACAACTGCAAAACTGCTTTTGTTTCCTACATTCCCGCCCAATTATCACCAAACTGAAACTTATATAAAACATAACATATAAATTAAGTAACAGCGAAATGAGATCAAAATCAACTGGCAGCGATGTACCTGATTTCAGTGAATGCACCGATGAGACTGCCCAATGCCATACTCTCCTGGCAGCCTATACTCAATCTATACTCTATATCTCCCAGTCTGTTCACAAGAAAGGCCTGCTGTTCTAAAGGCATCCTTCTTTATAAAATCATTAAGTAAATACTTTTTAGGATTGTCTATAAAGCAATTCCTCTCTCTTTGAGAGACGAGCTTATCCACTCGAAAGCTTTGCTAACTTCTTCATTCAACAGGATGTCTAGTACTTTTTGTAGGAAATTGGGACTGGGATTTCCAGTGAATTCATAGATAGACTGCGCATCAATCTGATTGTGAGATTCCATCATTGATAATGACTACATATTTGAAATATTACTTGTAACATGTTTACAACTCTTCTCATATCTCCCGCACACAATTTAAAAGTTGCCTCGATTCCATCTTCTGTGAGATGTAATCCTTCCTACTTGCATATGTTTTGTATTCTAGGTTTTGCATCATTAAGTGCTATCTGTTTGAATTTGAACCTCGTGCATCTACTCTGTAATGCAGGAATAATCTTCGATACGTAGTTAGAAATCAAACAGAAACGTGCATTGTTGTGATACTTCTCAATAACTGAATTAATTTTGTTTTACTTCTTCGTAAAGCGAATTGGGCGACATTAGTCATCATATCAGCCTCGTCCAAAATTATTAGCTTCAAGTTACGATTGCTATTTCAATTTAAAAGTACTTAGACAAAGCCTTAGTATCTGCGAATTTTTTTATCTACTCACGCACAACTGCGATACCTCTTTAGTCACTTGCATTGAGTTACATCACCATACTCTTGAAATCTTTACCGTAAAGTTCACGAGCAACTGCCACAATTGTTGAAGTTTTACCTGTTCCTGGAGGACCATAGAAAAGCAAATTCGGTAAATTCCCCTCTATAATGAATGTTTTCACTATGTGATTAAGGCATTACGTGTATTGAGAATGGACTGATGAGAGATGAGTTAGTTGAGATGGGAAGGCCTATATTTTTCAACCCAAGGTAAGCTGGGTGCATTTCTGCTGCTACTTTTTTCTATATTTCTATCCTCAATATCCATGCCCGCCAAATATATAATAAATGAGCAACCAACAGCAAACTCATTTATAATGATCAAAATTGCTTATTTTGTGTGTTATAATCCAAATAAAATGACGACTAGAATATACAGTATCTATATAATGCTAAATTTTGGTCCTAACTTATATTTATTGGATAATGATGCAAAATGTTGTCGAGTATCAAGTGAGTTCGATGAAAGACCATCCCCATGTTAAAAAAATAGAAGTAGTTGCAGATAGACTAGTTCAGGTCATTTATTACCCAAAAGTATCACAATTAATAGTCAGAATCTTAAGTCAGATTATGCCAAGTTACAGTACAGGATCAAGTTAGACCTACCCCAAAACTACCCTTAAAAACCACCTATTGTAAAATTCATCGACTGTATCAATCACCCCAACATTTGTAATAAAACCGGCTAAGTCAAAATGCCTCTATTACAAGAAGATTGGTCTTCCTATTTCACTCTCTACATAATAATTGATCTGTTAGATACTTTGCTCATGTAACCGTAAACTGACTAAAAATACTGTCCAAATCTCAAACCAAAGCAAAACGGCAAAAGAGGCATGACTACATAATAAGAAAAAGACTAAATATAGAGTATAAATAACACAAGGTCTATCTAATCGATCAAAAACAAACTTAAAAAAATGAAAAATATTATTTTGGAGAAAGCAGAAGGAAACCAGTTTATTGAATCTGTGGAATTACAAGGATCTCTTAGGAAAACTGAAATTCAAAGAAAGTAATTAACAAGCATCAATAAACTAAGCAAAATAACATAAGAAAAATAATCTAAAATACTTATCAACAAGAATATTTAATGTTAACAAAACCTATAATAGCTCAGAACAACAGTTAAATCTGCCAAAACTCCTCACAAAACCTTCTTTATTCCTCCTAGCCAAACTAAAAACATAATCTAAAATGGCTCAAGTATTTTAGTCCGAAGCAAGAATATAGAGGTCTTGTAGAAATCAAAATCGAGTGGTAAATAACTCAAAAAAGACAAATTAAGGATTCCTTAATTAAAAAGAGAAAACATTGACTAAGATTTCATAGATTTACACAAAGATATAACAAAAAATAATACAACTTTGTAGGATAATAGCACTCAACTAAACAAAATCAAAAAACTACTTAATGATTTTTACTCAGACTATGAAGATCTAGCAACAAGGAGAAGTTCAACAAAAAGTCCAGAATTAATCGAAATAATCTAGTAGAAAATGAGATAATAGTTAGGTTTGATAGAGTAGTTAAATAATTTGACATTGCTAATAAAGAAAAAGATGATAAGAGATGTTAGAAACTGCTTTGCTAAATGACTCTATCTGTATAGTATATTTTATTCCTTTATCTAAATCATTTGCTATTATGAATGGATTTGTATATATTCAATTTAAATATTTTTAAATTAGATTTATATCATGTAAGGATCATCAGCAAACCAAGCTCCTAAACAAGCTGCCTACAACAAAAACGAAAAGACCAAAGATGTCCGCTCCACCAACATACAAGCCGCCAAGGGTATAAATCTAGCCATTAAGCTGTTGCAGACTGCATCAGAACCAGTCTTGGTCCCAGAGGCATGGATAAAATGATCCGTGACTCAAGAGGAGAAACACTTATAACTAATGACGGAGCAACTATTCTTCAAAAATTAGATGTAGTCCATCCCACTGCTAAAATGGTACGGATTTGTTTATTTAGCTAGTAGAGATTTCAAAGGCCCAAGATGTCTAAGCAGGAGATGGAACTACTTCAGTCGTTGTTTTGGCTGGTGCTTTGCTCAAAGCAGCTGAATCTCTCCTTGATAAAGGTATTCATCCCAATATTATCTCTGAAGGTATATCTCTCTTCATTTTAGGATTCCAAAGAGCATTAGATTTCTCATTAGATGTAATCAAAAATGAGCTTTCAATCCCAGTTGATATCTCCAATAGAGAAACCCTGATTGAATGTGTGAATACTTCATTGAGCTCAAAAGTTGTTTCAGCTAACACTGAACTACTATCACCTATGGCTGTTGACGCTGTACTCAAAATCATTGATCCTCAAACTGCAACAAATGTTGATTTAAAAGACATCAAACTTGTAAAGAAATTAGGAGGAACTATCGATGATACTGAACTCGTTGAAGGAATCGTTTTTGATAAATGCAAGCCCAGCTCTGCAAGTGGGGGACCCACCAAAATCTAAAATGCAAAAATTGCAGTTGTTCAATTCCAAATCGCAACACCTAAAACTGATCTATAGAACAGTGTGATTGTTAAAGATTACCAAGCTATGGACAGAATCATGAAAGAAGAGAGAAAAATCATTGCATAGATGGTGAAGAAAATAGTCGCTTCAGGAGCTAATGTGTTACTCATCCAAAAAAGTATTCTTAAAGACGCCACCAACGAATTGTCACTTCACTTTTTAGCCAAAAAAGGAATTATGGTAGTCCAAGATATTGAAAGAGAAGAAATTGATTTCATCTGCAAATCAATCAATGCAGTCCCCATTGCACATATTGACCACATGTCACCTGACAAATTCGGAACAGCAGCTCTCTGCGAACAGACTAGACTTGCTGATGATACCAAAGTATTCAAAATCACTGGTCTCAAATCATCTAAAACTATTTCAGTGTTAGTCAGAGGATCTAATCCTTTGGTCATCGATGAAGCTGAGAGATCAATTCATGATGCTCTTTGTGTCATCCGTTCATTGATAAAGAGCCGAGGTTTGATTACAGGTGGAGGATCTGCAGAACTTGAAATCGCTACTAAGCTTCAAGAATCAATCCTTACTGCTAAAGGTCTTTAGCCTATTATCTTCAGAGCTTATGCAGAAGCTCTTGAAATTATCCCTTACACTCTTTCCGAGAATGCAGGACTAAATCCCATTTCAGTTGTGACTGAGTTAAGAAACAGACATGCAAAAGGTGAGAAACACAGCGGTATTAGCGTTAAAAAAGGAAATATCATAAATATGAAAGAAGAAAGAGTGTTGCAGCCTGCACTTGTGACTCAGAGTGCTCTAACTCTCTCCACCTAAGTTGTTAGAATGATCTTGAAGATCGATGATGTAGTTATGACCGCACGTTGATGATCTATAGATTTGGATTTGTATTCAAACTTTTAAAATAAGAATAATCTCTTGATATTATAAATCAAATCAAACGAAATTGACTTATGCAACCCTTTAGCTAGACAGAATAGTATGCGAAAGTAACTCAGTATTTTTCATAAATCAAAGAACCGACAGTTCATCTTAGCAATTACGAACAAAATATGATAGATACAATTATGAAAAGCTAATATTTTAGTCCAATCTGTTAAACTCTCACAGCA
>Ga0194117_10001994_pt1 | contig 22467 bp, 16 predicted proteins | sample TA2MahsurfametaG_FD_160579 | JGI IMG/M metagenome (GOLD analysis project Ga0194117, IMG submission 160579) | Freshwater microbial communities from Lake Tanganyika, Tanzania - TA2015009 Mahale N1 surface | ecosystem: Environmental > Aquatic > Freshwater > Lake | place: Tanzania: Lake Tanganyika...
CCCCAGTAAACTCATTTATAAACTACGCAAAAAAACTTTATAATCTATGATACAAAAAATATATTATGGCGCACCGGGGACAGGTAAAAGTTTCAAAATAGATAATATTCTAAAACAAAATAGTATATCTACAGAGTTTGTTTATAGAGTTACATTTCATCCAGAGTATACCTATTCTGATTTCATAGGACAACTATTACCTAAAATTCTTGATAAGCCTGACGGCAGTAAAGAAATTACTTACGACTTTTCTAAAGGAGTTTTTACTCAAGCTCTAGAAAAAGCTTATGAAGACACATCAAAAGATGTGTATCTTATTTTAGAAGAAATGTCAAGAGGTGATGTTGCTGCAATTTTCGGTGATATTTTTCAGTTATTGGACAGAATTTTATCTGGGACTCAAAAGGGTTACAGTCGCTATTTTGTAAACAATGATATTGTTGCAAAAGATATCATTGCAATAATTGATAACAAAATTAAGCTGCCTCCAAACTTGTTCATACTTGGAACGGTAAACACAAGTGACCAAAATGTGTTTGTAATGGACACTGCTTTTACGCGTAGATTTGATTGGGAGTATATAAGTGTCAAACCAGTAAAAAACGAAACTGGAACGAACTACTTAAATAATCCAAATATAGATGTGATTCAAACAGACACTACTCCTCAAGAAAAACAGTGGGTTCAATTTTATATGGGATTAAACAAATTTATCTCTCATAAAGAATATTTAGAATTAGGTGAAGACAAACAAATTGGCCAATTTTTTATAGAATTTGAAAATGCTTCAAGCCCTGAAATAATTAAAGACAAAATACAAAATAAATTATTGCAATATTTATGGAATGATGTTCAAAAAGCTTCATTTAAAAGAAACATAACTTTGTTTTCAAAATCAATATCAAGCTTTTCGGAATTATATGACAATTACAGTGATAATAAATGTGTTTTTAGCTCTGAATTTCTAGAATGTCTAAATAATACAACATTTTAATGGAACTAGTTATCGGACAAGATGGTGCAAAAACATTTGAACCTGTTAAAAAGGATTTTGAACTTGTTCAAGGACTTGACACAAGATTTTTACAGAAAAGCATGGATTCTGAAGTCTATGATTTTGTAGGTCTTGTTTGTAAAAAAGACAAAACACTTGTAGTATTTCCGAAGCATTTTTACAACGAAAAGAATATTACTAGCAACAAAACACAAAACAGTGAAACAGAAAATGACATTCATTTGCTATTTGATGTAATACACAAATACATAACAAATAAAAACCCCTCAGCAATTAAATATGCTGGCAATAAAGTAGATTTAGAATCTGATTATCCCTTTTCGTCTTTTTTTTCTATTTACAATTATTTTCAACAATTCGGTATTTACAGAGAACAAATTATTAAAACCAAAGCTGGTTATAACGGTAAAGTTTCATGGAAAGAAACTATTAGAAAATCTACGAAAGTTTATAGCAACGGTAACATTGTTTACTTCCCATTATTTGTAAAACAAAGCAAATCAAAACAGGTTTTTATAAGTGACTGTATGGCTTTCGCTATTGATTATACTTTAGAAAGATTTCCGTTTTTGTTTTCAATGCCAAAATCCAATCACAAATCATTAAGTTTTGATTTTTTAGATAATGTTCAATATGTAGTTCAACATCTGCAATCAATACAAAATGAAGTTTTTAAGGACATCAACAAAAAATTGATTAGAGATTTAATTGATTTTTTTTCAGGTTTAGATGGTCATCATAGAGGTGGGGATATTCACGTTAAAATAAAATACTTCAATTTAGTCTGGGAAGAAATGATTGAAAATTATCTAAATTCTCATTTTAAAGAAGTTGACAATGTAAACTCAAAACTCATTTTTGACATAAATCAGATAAACTCACGTATAAAATTTTCCAAAAAGACATTCAATATTGACAAATCAGACAATAAATTCACTATTGAGCCCGACCATTACTTTATTGACAATGAGCTTCAATACATCTTTGATGCAAAATATTATAGCAATTTGGAACACCTTAACTACAAGCAGTATTCATATCATGAAATGCTAAAATCCAAACAAGAAAAGAACAAGACTACTAGTGCACTACTAATACCAAGTGAAGAAGACAACAGTTCGACAATTCATTTTAGTTTAGCTGACGAATTTAAACAGCCAGGAGAAGTTGGCACCTCTATTATAGCACAAAAAGTAAACATAAGAGAAGTAATGAAATGTTACATTGGAGAAAAATAACTACTGCTAACAGGCGTTTAGCTCAATGGCGGGTGAAGTGGTTAATTGAACATTCTACCTCGCATCAACTTTTGTGGTGTATTGACAGTTTAGTGCTCCGAAATCCGCCACTGCGCCAAGCGCCAAAACGTTATGCGGCAGCTTAAGAGACGACACGGTGACATTTAAAATTCAGAAATATGAAAAATAAAATGACACATTTTGCCATTCACATTGACGACATTGAACGGGCAAAGAACTTCTATGACGGAGTATTTGATTGGGGTTTCAATTCATACGGACAAGGCGACTTTTTGCAAATCAAAGCTGACAAGTCTGAGAACGGAGAACTTATCGGAGCATTGCAGTCAAGACAATATTCATCAATTCCTGAAAAAATTATTGGTTTGGAATGCACTATTGGCGTTGAAAACATTGACGAAATCATAGAAAAAGTAAAAAGTAATGGTGGACAAGTCGTGATGCCAAAAAAAGCAATCCCTTATGTCGGTTATTTAGCAAAGTTCTTGGACACAGAAGGAAACTTGATTTGTGGAATGCAATATGACAATTCAGCAAGATGAAAACTTCACGACCAATTCATCCAGACTTTCAATTCTTGTTGGACTTTAAAGACCAAGAAGTAATTGAAGTCTGTTTTGTGAAGAAGTGGGTACTATGTGTCATACTGCTTTCTTGTCTCTGCTGTAATCCCCCTCTAACGGTAGATCGTTATTTACCGCTCTGGGGTGCCGATATCAGTTGGGTTTCTGAAATGGAGGCTGCAGGGCGAAAGTTTTATGCCGCAGATGGCACACAAAAGGATCCTTTCTTATTAATGAAGGAGCTAGGTGTATCCGCTATTCGCTTGCGGGTATGGGTAAATCCTGCGGGAGGTTGGAATGGAACTGCCGATCTAATCGCTAAAGCCAGACGGGCTCATCAATTAGGGCTAAAGCTGCTTATCAATTTTCATTACAGTGATTCGTGGGCCGATCCGGGTAAGCAAAATCCTCCTGCCCAGTGGCTTTTGTTCAACGCGTCACAAATGACCACTGCCATACGAGCCCACACCCGCGAAGTGTTATTGGCCTTGCAAGCCGAGGGCATTCGGCCCGAATGGGTGCAAGTGGGTAATGAGACTAATGATGGTATGCTGTGGCCGTTAGGCAAGGCTTCGGTGTCGATGTCAACGTATGCTTCTTTTTTTCGTGCGGGTTACGAAGCTGTCAAATCGGTCGATAGCAATATGCTGGTGATGGTACACCTCTCTAATGGATATGACCGCGCCCTGTATGAATGGAATCTTAACGGGCTCAAGCAAGCGGGTGCAAAGTGGGATGTGGTGGGCATGTCACTCTACCCAACTGTCACTAATTGGAGATTACTCACCGATCAGTGTATCTCTACGCTGCAGTGGGTCATTAGCCAATACCAAACGCCCGTAATGATTACAGAGGTAGGCATGCCCGCTGATCAGCCCGATTCTTGCTACTCCTTTCTTACGTACTTTAAAAGTCAGCTCAATAGTATCCCGAATTTTATGGCGCTGGGTATTTTTTACTGGGAGCCGCAAAGCTATGCCCGATGGAATGGGTACGGGCTTGGGGCTTTTGATGACAGAGGTACCCCCACGCGGGCTTTGCAGGCGTTAAAAAAGCCTTAGATTTATACTCGCTTTCCTTTTACAAAGCCCGTGCGTTGCACAGACTGAATTAAATTTCGCGAAGACTAAGGATGAGGTTCAGGGATGATGGCAGAAGTGATCAAGATGAAAGGGGGGAGATAGAATGATCAGCGCAGCTCGAAAGAAGCATGGAACATTTAGTAAGTTGAAACTCGTAAGCTCTCATATCTAAAATCGTTCTTTTGCTACCAATCACTGAGGGATTGTAACCTACTCTTTTTTGAAGGTCTCAATTATCGCTTGAAAATCAGTTAAAAAAGCCTTATAAATCATTGTATAATAGATTGTTATTTCAAAAGACAACAACAAGAATAAACAAAAATTCAGTACTCCAAAGTAATACAAATAATGAAACGGTGGACTAACGGTGGACTAGAATTTTCATTGGTAAAACATACCTTTGAGTATGGCCTCAGTTCATTTTTATATACAATCAAAGGAGAGTCCCGCAGTGATATACGTCCGTATGCGGGATAGTCGTAAGGTCGATGCGAAGGCAAAGACAAAGCTGGTAGTTGATGTAGAGGACTGGAGTGCTGCTAAAGGCGCGCCGAAGCACAACCGTAATGATGATATGCGCAATCTCACAAAATCGCTTGCTAGTTTGCGCAGTAGTATACTTGGCCATTATAACGACTCCGAGGGAAAGCAGTCTATTAGTTCAGATTGGCTTAGAGATTTTATTAACCAGGCTACTATAGAAAAACAAGAAGTCCCAACAGGTCTTGTAGATTACTTTGATCTCTATGCGGAGCAACAAAAGGGTGTGATATCCGATGAGCTTTATGATAAGATAGGCCCTAATAGAGATCGAATTCTCCGTTTTGAGCGACATATGTGTCGTAAGTACCAAGTAAAAGATGTAGGCCAGACTTTTCATAAAGATTATCACCGCTACCTGATTCAATCTGAGAAATACAGTTTGGGTACAGTGAATCGCAGCATTAAATTCATTAAGACCGTTTGCTATCATGCTCAGCAGAATGGGGTAGAGGTGAACTATCAACTCAAGGCAATCCGCGTTAAGAACAAAGAGATACCTCCGATATATCTTTCGGAAGAAGAAATCGAATTGATTGAGACGGTTGAATTAGAACATGACTATCTGCGTAATGCCAGAAACTCACTTTTGATCAGTTGCTATACTGCACAACGCGTTTCTGACTTTAAACGAAATACTGTCAAGAACATTCGGTACGTGAAGGGGATTCCATATCTGGACTTTGTACAGAAAAAGACCGGGGCTCCCGTGAGTCTGCCACTACATCCTACTGTTATGCGCATTATCAAGGATGGCGGAGGTGAATTTCCCAGAGCTATCTCCAATGATAAGTATAATGACTACATCAAGAAGGTCTGCAAGCTTGCCGGAATCGAAGATGAAGTGCAAGGAACTATGGCTGAAGTGATTCGCGTTAAGAGAGGAGACCGCTTGGTTAATGTTACTCGAAAAAAACTAGGAGTATTTCCTAAGTGGAAACTTGTAAGCTCTCATATCGGACGTCGTTCTTTTGCTACCAATCACTTTGGAAAAATTCCTACCCCAATCATCATGGCCGCTACCGGACACAAATCAGAATCATCATTTTTGAAGTATATTGGGAAAGGAAGAGCGGAGATGGTGAGTATGCTGGCGGAGTATTGGTATAAACAACCACATTATGATTAAAATAAACCCTTTATTATGAAGTATTATTTCAGAAATTTTATCCTTCTTTTTTTTATAGCATTTACAAGTAAGGTTACTTCTTTTTCGCAAGATTTAATTTTGAAAAAAAATGGAGATGAAATAAAATCTAAGGTCGTAGAGGTGTTAAAAACAGAGATTAAATATAAGAAATATGAGAATTTATCTGGACCTATTTACTCAATTGACTTAAGTGAAGTTTTTATGGTCCGATATGAAAATGGTTCAAAAGATGTTTTTAACGTGATTTCTAATCCTGGCGGGAATATTATTGAGTCTTCTGGTTCAAGACAGGAGGCTGCAAAAAATGATCTAAAGAATTCACCATCCTCTGTTGATATTGGCAGATTAGTTTCTGTTGGTGGTAAATATGTTTTTATTAATTCAGTTCCAATTGCCAAGTATGAAGTGGTTTTTACTTTTTCGAATCTCATGGATTTTCAGGACTTGGCAAATCCAACTAAAACTAAAGAAAAGAGTTTAAATAATGCTAACATTGAGGCTGCTAACCAAGGTAGAATATACGATGCAGTTATTTGTCAGTTGGGAGTCGAGAGAGATATGGCTATTAGATTTACTGACCCATCAGAAGAGAAAAGTTTTTGTCGCGTTTCAAAAATTAATGGAGTTTTAGCTTTTGTAGGTTGTGAACCAGTTATGTCATACACAACTACAGGTATATTTTATTCAGTTCATGAATCAGGCACGAATTCTCTATTTGGTAATTACCAGGCTTCATATGATTTTTTCTGTAATAAAGCAACTGATTGGGGAAGAAAGAAACTACTTGATTTTGATGCAATTATTTACCATAATTCTTTGAAAGGTAACGATCTTCTTGTCAAATTTTGAGAACTGATTGATGATATATTCAAAAGGCAGTTATATGCGTATTAAAAAAATATTTGCAATATTATTCTTATTTATTGTACTCTTTTCAACAAGAGCTGTCTCGCAGATAATAGATATTTCGAAAAAGAAGAATGTAAAGAATACCACTATTATAAATAAAAAATATAAAAACATTTCACCGTATACCGCCCTTTTATTATTAGATATTTCGAAGTCAAAAGATGCGATTCGTGGAAGGATGATAGTTGATAATAGTATAGTATTAAAATATGGTATTATTAATCGCAGCTTGATTAGTTATATTAATATGTTTATTGTATTTAATACTGGGTATTCATTTAGTAACATTGCTCAGTATGAAATTTTGTCTAGTCGTAAAGATGGAAATATAATTACCGGATTAGTTCCCGTAGATCAAATATCTCAATTGTCGCAAAATCCGTCAATCAAATATTTGTCAATTGGTGAGCCTGCATATAAATTACTTGATAGTACGCGAGTTAAAACTAGAGTAAACTTAGTTCATAATGGCTTTCAGCTTCCAAGTTCGTTTACGGGTGATGGTGTTGTAGTAGGAGTTATAGACGTGGGATTCGATTATACTCATGCTACGTTTTACGATCATTCTGGTATTTCAGCATTTAGAATTAAGCGTGTTTGGGAGCAAAATGGCGTTGGCATTCCTCCTATTGGATTTAATTATGGTCGGGAATTAGTGTCACAAAATTCAATTTTACAAGCAAAAACTGATGATAGTTCAGGTACGCATGGCACGCACGTTGCAGGTATAGCCGTGGGGTCAGGCGGGGGTAATTTGGCATACAGAGGGATGGCTCCTCAATCTGAAATTGTTTTAGTTAGTACAAATATGCAAAGTTCAGGAATAGCGGATGGTATAGAATATGTTATGAATTATGCCCAGAATGTCGGCAAACCCTGTGTTATAAATATAAGCATCGGAGGCCATTTCGGGCCTCATGATGGCACTTCCATCTTCGACCAGTATATTGACAGTGTGACTGGACCTGGTAAAATTATTGTTGGTGCTGCTGGCAATGAAGGTAATCAGTCGATTCATCTCAATAAAACGTTTTCGCTAAATGATACTAGTTTGTTTTCATTCGTAAGATTTAATAATTCAATTCAAGCTAGAGGCGAAACCCTTATTGATGCTTGGGGTTTACCATCTGGAGATTTTAGGATTTCTGTAAATGTTTATAATACCACACTTGGATCTTTTATTTCATTTACGAATTATGTTTCAGCCGTATCTGGTCAAAGCTTAGATACAACAATCTATGACTCAGACATAAATTCTTCACCTGATCCTATTCATATTTTGATTGAAACCGAGGTTAATCCATTTAATAACAAACCACATATCACAGTATATATTGACTCGCGACAACAAGATGATAACAATAATAAAATTCTATTCGAGATAAGAGCTGTAAGTACTTCTGTTAATGCCTGGATAGCCAAAGGTCGATCCGCAGAATTTGTATCGTATAATATACAAGGAGCTCAATCTGGCAACACTAATTTGACTGTTGGGGAGATTGGGGGAACTGCAAATTCAATAATTACTGTAGGGTCTTATAACAGCAAGTTGCAGTGGATAAATTTCATGGGTAATTCATATCATGATCCATCGCCCAATGTGCTTGGAGGTATCTCTCTTTTTTCAAGTAAGGGTCCTACTGCTGATGGTAGAGTAAAACCAGAAATTACAGCACCTGGAAATAGAGTTGCATCCTCAATTAATAGTTTTATTAGTCTATCTAATTTTGATACAAGTAATGTTGTAGACTATGTTCAGCATGGACAAAATATTTCACCCTTTGGTCTTGAACAAGGTACTTCGATGGCTTCCCCAGCTGTTGCAGGAATAATTGCACTTTGGCTTCAGGCCAATAATTCACTTACCCCCGATCAAATAAAACAAATTTTTAGGGATAGCTCTATTCGAGACAATTTCACTGGTGTTATTCCAATTGGAGGTAGTAATACTTGGGGATGGGGTAAGATTAATGCTTTTAGGGGTATTAAAGCAATTACTTTTCGACCATCAATTTCTCCTTCAAGGGATACTTCTATTTGTGCTGGACAGTCAATAGTTCTCACAGCGCCCCCAGGTTATTCTGAATATTTATGGAGTAACAATAGCACTTCTCGTTCCATTACAGTAAGTAGTACGGGTATTTATTCAGTAAAAGTTAGAACTCCTTATGGTTTTATGAGTTACTGGTCTGACACAGTAAACGTTCAAGTAGATTTACCTCCAAGCACTCCGATTGTTTCCCGACAAAACATCAGTAATAACTGCATAGGTCAACAATTACTTTTATCAAGTAGCGTTGCTTCATCTTATGAATGGTACCGAAACGATACTTTAATCCAAAGTGCCATCAACCAAACATATCAGCCAACTGTTAACGCTGCTTATAGGGTTAGAGTTTTTAGTCCAAACAGGGCGTGTTCAAGTCTTTCTGATACGGTAATGGTTAACCTTTCAGGTTTAAATATTACAGGATTAATACAACAAGATACCATAAAAGCCTGTGGAGTAGATTCAGTCACTTTAGATGCAGGGGCTGGTTACAGTAACTATCAATGGAATAACGGTGCTAATACAAGAACAATACGTGTTGGATCTTCGGCTAAATATTCTGTCCAAGTTACCTGCGGCCCCAATGTTTATAACTCAAATTATTTTTCGACAGTTTCAACTGGTAGCCCGCGGCCGTCTGCTTCGATTCCTAATGCTTCGCAATATTCGTTTACCAACAACATGACAATTATTTACCGTTTAAGAGTTGAAAATGTACCGAACGGTGCAAACGTTGTTTTACAAAAGGGAGAAGGTTCCTCATTTCAATTTTCAATACCTAGCTGGCCTTTTTTGAAATTTACTTATCCTGGAATAGGCAAACCAAATGGATTAAATGCTCAAATTTCGCAATGGAATTGGTTATGGGTTGCAGTAGTCAAAACACCGGACTCTGTTTTCTTGTATGTTAATAATGTAATTGCTGACCGCGCGGCTAGTCCTAATCCAATTCCTGTTACATCAAGCCCGATTATAATTGGTAAAGCACAGGAATGGGATTACTTTTCTGGTTCAGTAGACCAACTATCATTTTGGAACCGCTCGCTAACGGGAGCTGAAATTTCTAACTTTCAAAATTGTATGATTGGTACCGAGTCTGGCTGCGTTGGGTTTTATAATTTTGATCAAACTATTACAGCTACTATACCTGACTTTTCGACGTTCGGTAATACCGCTATCAATAATGGTAGAGTCATTGGATACGGTAGCCCTTTCTTGACATGCCAGGGTACTGTAATATCAGACTCCGTCTATGTCAGTATTATTAAAACAGGCATAGCTCAAAATGACACCTCAATTTGCAGATCTTCTACATTAACACTAACAACTACATCTTCAACTTCCGGGGCTGCAAATATTTGTGCCACATCACAGCTTTCAACAAGTCTACGAAATGGTGTCGTGGCGTTTTATCCTTTCTGTGGGTCAGTAAATGATGTTAGCGGAAATGGATTTAATGGTAGTAACTCGGGCGCCACATTTATTACCGATAGGCTTGGCAACACTGGCAGTGCAATGGACTTTAATGGGACAAACGCAAACATTTCTTTGCCTACTAATTTAAATAACTCAATTACTAATGAACTAACACTCGGCATGTGGGTATATTTAAGGGCTATACCCGATGCTAATCATCGGTATTTATTTTATAGTGGCAATGGAGAGTGGGGATTAAACTATGATAACTCAACCATTTATTTTAGCGTGAAATTGTCTGACGGCACTTGGTGGAGTGCTGGTGCAGCGACAACTACATATCTTAATAGGTGGACTTATTTTACTTGCCAATATAAAAAAGGCACTTTTGTGAAACTTTTTGCCGATGGTAACTTGTTAAACCAGCAAGTAATTCCTAATCTGGAACTTTCAAAACCAAATCTGCCCTCTTTTATTGGTTCGGTCTATGGCAATTTGAGATATGCATATGCCAGCATTGACAACGTGATACTACATAATAGGATATTGTCTAATTCAGAAATATCTTCCTTCACGTCTCCAGCCGAGACTTATACATGGTCTACTGGTTCTACTGCAAGTAGTATTTCTGTCACCCCAACACAGTCCACTACCTATTACTTAACTACGTCAGATGGAATAGCAAGTTGTACGGATAGTGTTCGTGTAACTATCGCAACTGTTGATACGGCTGTAGCAGTCCTAGATCCTTTATCAATTTGTACCGGAAGTGGTCAGGTACGTCTCCAGGCTGCATTGGGCTTATCATATCAATGGCTTAGAAATGGAGTGCCTATTAGTGGTGCTACGTCAAGAACATACACCGCTACTCAGGCAGGTCAATATCGGGTTGCACTTTCTAATTCCATTGCATGTCGGGATACCAGTAGAATTGTAACAGTAATAGAAAATCCTAAACCGCTTGCTGCTTTCACTACTAATGTTGCCAATCAATGTTTATCTGGTAATCTGTATAACTTCACGAATACTAGTTCAATTTCTTCCGGAACAATCAGTTACTTATGGAGCTTTGGTGACGGAAATACCGCTACAACTTCTAATGCCACCTACTCCTATACAACTGCAGGTACTTATACCGTCAAGCTTGTTGTTACAAGTTCCTTAGGCTGTAAGGACAGCACTACACGTTCGGTAACTGTCTTTCCCAAACCGACTGTTGATTTTACTGTAAACAACCTGTCTCAGTGTGTAAACGGTAATTCTTTTGTATTTACTAATAATAGCACAATTAGTACAGGAACAATTAATTACATATGGAGATTTGGTGACGGGAATTCAGCGACCACCACAAATGCCTCATACACTTATACCTTGCCTGGTACTTATGTTGTTAAGCTGATTGCTACTAGTAATAATGGTTGTTCAGATAGTACGACTCGAGTAGTCACTGTCAATCCAAAGCCAACGGTTGATTTCAGCATCAATAATCCTGTACAGTGTCTTTCTGTTAATCAATTTGTATTTACAAATAACTCAAGTATTACTGCGGGCACACTTAGTCATACATGGGACTTTGGGAATGGTGCAACATCACAAGCGGCCTCTCCAACCTATACTTATACAAACTCAGGAAGCTTCACTGTAAAATTAGTGTCTGTTAGCGCAGTGGGTTGCAAAGACAGCCTTTCCCGACAGGTGACTGTTCATCCAATGCCAACAGGTGTACTTTCAACCCCCGCCACCAACTTATTGTGTGAAGGTGGTACTTTATTGTTAACGGCCACCGGCGGAAACACCTATCAGTGGTATCTCAATAGCGGTGCTATACCTGGAGCGGTTAATGCAACACACTCTGCTACACAACCTGGAGTCTACACAGTAAATGTAATATCATCAAACGGTTGCGTTTCACCAGCAACTGGATCGGTTACTCTACAATTGGTAGTAAGACCTACTGTGAATTTTGTTTACGACAAGTATTGTGCTGGCTTCCCCACGCTTTTTGCAAATCAGTCCAACATATCTAATAGTAATGTCGTTAGTTATAGTTGGAGCTTTGGGCAGGGGCAAGCAACTTCTACGCTTCAAAGTCCCTCCTATGTCTTTACTACTCCAGGTGTATATAACGTCAGCTTGACCGTTACTCCATTGGCCTGTCCATCATTAGCAGCCAGCTTGACTAAACCGGTTACTATAGTTGCTCCGCCACCGAATCAGCGTTATGTAGCACTGAATGCAGTGGAAAATAGAAACTTGCAACTTGAGGCCCGCAACTTAGGAGGAGCAAATTATCTCTGGACACCCCCTTCTGGCTTGAGTAACCCAGCGATTCTTAATCCCATCCTTAACTTTAACACTGAAGTAGACTATGTAGTCACCATAACTACCGGTATAGGATGTATCATTAAGGATACACAACTTGTGAGGATATTCAAGGAAAAAGAGATATACGTTCCAAAAGGCTTCTCTCCGAACGGTGATGGCAATAATGATAAGATATTTCCAAGGCTAGTTGGGGTTCGTACACTTACTTATTTTAAAGTATATAATAGGTGGGGGCAGCTGCTCTATCAAACTTCTAATCCAGATGAGGGATGGGATGGTATATATCGGGGTGTTAAACAACCCATGGAGACATATGTATGGATGGCGGAAGGAATCGATATCGACAATAATACAATAAGGCGAACAGGTAACTTCTTGCTTTTAAGGTAAAATGAAAAACATGAAAGTCAGATATATAACATTGGCGCTCTCATTTTGTTTTGCCGCCTCCGTATTTGCACAAGACCCACATTTTACTCAGTTCTCAGCTGCACCATTTACGGTTAATCCAGCATATGCTGGTGTATTCAAGGGGGTAGCTCGTATAATGTCAAATTATAGACAACAGTGGGCAAACCTAGTGGATCCTTTTACCACTGCAACTATAGCAGGGGATTTAAAAATTGGCAGTTACGATCCTGAGGGAGGCCAGCACCCCCTTAATTTGGGATTTCAATTAATGCAAGACAAATCAATGGCTGGAGCGTTTAAAAGTAACTATGCTGGAATGATGGCCTCTTACCACGTTAAACTTGATGATGCGGATAATCAATCTTTAGGGGCTGGACTATCAATAAACTACGGCAACAGGAGAATTGATTTTTCAGACATTTCATTCGATCGTCAATTTGCCAGCGGTGGATATAATTTATCTCTCCCCAATGGCGAAGCTGGTATGCAGAATATGAAACCTTTCGTTTCTGTAGGTGCTGGTCTCTTGTTTAGGCTAACGAATCCTATCTCTGGAACCTTTTTTGATGTTGGTTTTTCTGGTTATCATTTTAATAAACCAGTGCAAACTGTAATGTCGGACCCAAAGCAAGTACTACCAATTCGCTGGTCTGGGCAAGCCTCCTTCCAGCAATACATGAGTGATGTTAGCCTATTGAACATAAAAGTACTTTATCAGAAGCAAGCTGAAGTAAGTTATTTTTTAACTGGCTTTTCAGTGGCTCGATTATTTGGTGACCAAGAGCAACACATGGTTGGGGCTGGACTTTGGTATCGTTCTGGTGAGTCCTTCGCTCCGCAAGTATTTGTGGAGTACAACCGAATGCAATTTGGATTTACTTACGATATGAGTTATAACGGATTAAAAAAACAGCTAACTCCGGCAAGTTCTTTTGAATTATCGTTTCAGTGGAGAGTTGGGGAGTAGATTAACTTTAATCAATATAAATAATTGAAATACAAATATTTATATTCTTTTTTCGTAATCGTATGAATTGAAAAAAAATTGTAATTTCACAACTTCAAACCAATTTTAACTTTACTACATATGAGAGTCTCATCTATTGCACTATTTATTTTGTTCACTTTTGGGACGTATTTTAACGGTTCGTCGCAGGATTACATATTCAAGAAAAATGGTGACGAAATCAAGGTAAAAGTGGTAGAAATTTTAAAATCGGAAGTTAAGTATAGAAAATTTGATAATCTGAATGGCCCAATTTATAGTATTGATATTGCGGATGTGTTTATCATAAAGTATGAGAATGGTACCAGAGAAACATTTGGTCAAAGTAATGTTTCTTCTGGAGGGAGTAAAGATGCCGGTATCAATGTGACTGAAAAAATCACTATACCGTCAGGCACAACGGTAAAAGTTGAAATCCAGACTGAAGTAACGTCAAAGTCTGCTAAAGAGGGGGATGTGCTCAGCTTTTCAACTACCGAGGCGCTTTTCGCCGAAGGAAAACTTGTAGCGCCTGTTGGATCGCCTGTCTCTGGGCGCATTACCGATGCTGAAAAGCGCAAAGCCCTTGGTAAACCTGGTACGTTATCAATTTCAATTGACTACCTGACATTGCCTAACGGCAGTAAGGTTAAGTTGAATGCCGATCCTACTGTGAAAGGAAAAAATAAACTTGGTGCATCTATTGCAGCATCTGTAGTCTTGAGCCCTTTATTCCTATTGAAAAAAGGGAAAGATGCAAAAATTGAAAAGGGAACAGTGTATACGGTTTATGTCGAGTAGATCTAAGTTTATTCCATGATTAGCATTTGCACTTTTACGATTGCTCCTTGATCCATTTGTCCATCTACACCATTGATGGTATTCTTAAGCCGAAACGTATACCCTTAGTTATGATGTTTAATTAGTTGGCCCATGGCATTGATGATTTGCACTTTTATGCAGTTTGGGGCTTTCGATTTTACTCTATTACGTTCGAGCTATAGGGATACGATAAAAACCGAAATTTCTGTTTTAGATACTTTTATCTGCGTTCCAATGTTGAGCAGTAAAATATTCATATCAAGGACGCTAATATTTGAATAGAACTCGATAATTCAATTAATAGATAACTCGATACTTGTCGACAAAATGCAAATAAATGATCGAAAAAAGGGGTTTGGTTAGCTCAAAAAGGGAACTCGAGCTTGAACTACGGGAATTTCGTAAAAACGAAAATATCACCTCAATAATTATCCATTCATGGAACGCTTTTTTGCTGAAAAATTTCAGCTTTTTCTGAAACATCCAAAACAATAAGTTGCACTCAAAAAATCATGTTGATTATCAAAAAAAATATCGATTTGTGGCTAAAAGTTTAGAAAAGATTTGAAAAAAGGCAAAACGATTAGAAATTTTAAGAGCGATATGTCTTTGAGTCTCTTAGTCATTTCTTGTTATTGAATGATATAACTCAGTTCTGTATTTGTTGCTACTTCGGAGAAGAATCTCTTTGCTAGCCGAGGTCAAAAGTAGTCTCATTATACGATCGATCTATGTTATTTTATTAAAAAACAAAATCAAGGAGCGGTCTCAATTGTCATGTTGTTTTACTAAATAATTATGATGATTGATTTCTATTGTGTTGTCTCAAAAAAAATAATTACTGCTTTCATAGCTTGTCTCTTTCAATAATATATTAATGCAACTCATTTTTAAAATTCAATGTTGTGTGGATATTTCATATTGTAAACACATAAAAAATATCTGTACATTAGAATCAAATCGAAACGTCATGAAACCAAAAATGAAAGTTGAGCCAGCATGGGTACAGCGAAATCGTCAGAGGAGTCGAGAAAGATATCATCGGTTGAAAGATGAAAACCATCTTATTCTTATTGCTGATATGTTACTTAAGTCGCTCTCAAAAAAGTATGGACTGGATGTTTTCATACCAGTTGAAAAGTTCACTGAAGTGGATTTTCCATTTGGAGTCAGCACAGGTTATATTTCGAAGTACTCTCGCTTTGATATTGTAGTAGATAAATTTTGCTACTCCTATTTCACAAATCAAACTATAAAAATCAATATGGTATGAATATCAATCATTTCAATAACTCATTAAGCATCTTATCGCAATCTATGGCCAATGATCCACTTGATCCATTCGGCCATAAATTACAACCGCTTGCATCTTCTTTATCCGCGTTGCCATTAAAGTCGGGCAGTATGTTCACGTTCGAAGAATACTGTGTAATGGCTGTTGGTGCAGCATGTGTTGGAGTAGCTTTATATCAACTAAATAACATCTACTTTGCTTCACAAAGCCTTTCTCCGACATTTTACGAAATGTTAGAGGAATCATACATTGATCAGCGAAATACACTTAGGCGCCTTCATTTTCCAATTATCAATGTACCTAAGGCGGTAGGGTAGTAAATATGAGAGGGTAAGGTTATTTGCGTGTACTCAAGGTGTGCATTTGAATTGTCTGCTTTTTATTCTAGTTTAAAGCAGTTTTGTTAGATAGCGCCTCCCTCAAAGCCTGTTGTAGTAGTTTTTCATTTTGTGATTCACTTTCTTGAATACTGTCCTCCAACTCATTGCAATACCGCATTAGTTCTTCGACTTTTTGAACGATGCGGTTTTGTTCATAAAATGGTGGTATTGGTATGAGACAAGAAAGGATTTGGTCCTTTCTAAGATTAGTTTGCTTTTTACCGTCATCAAAATTTAAGAAATGCATATTTCGATCTAAAGCAAGGCAGAGGTAATGGCTATTGATAATGAATGGCGAGATTCCACCAATACGTTGATTAAGCGTGTAAGTGTCATCCTTCTCTATCAAATAAGCCCGGCCTAGAGCTCTGCCTCCTGGAACATCACTCATTACAATCACAATCTCATTTTTGTACAAAGGTGTAAGCATTTTAGTTGCCCTTTTTATCTGTTTTCCTGAAGTTGAAACGAAACGAGATGTAACCAAAATAAATTTTCCCTCCTCTCTAATATACTGCTCATGTGCTTTGCCGTTTTTGAATTCGCAAATCTCCCCCAACCTACACCACACCCAGCTTTCAGGAATTTCAAAAGGAATCTCTTCTGGTTTGATGGGTGTTAGTTCTTTTTCCTTTTTTAGTTTCTTCTTTGCAATAAATTTTTGCTTCTCCGCTTTTACTTTTTTGAGCAATTCGCTGGCGGGTTCGTCTTTGGGGTTTTGCTCAACCAATTTGCCTTGTACAGCATCTTGCAACAGTTGCTGACGGAGTTGCTTAAGTAATTCTAATTGGATTTTCAATTCCGCATCCAAAATGTTACTGGCTTCCTGTGACTTAATTAGCTTTCGATAGAGATTTTGTTGATCATCATACTCCGGAATAGTGATTTCAATGTTACATAAGTCCTCAAATCGCAATGCTTGTCTTACTGTTCCTCTTGCATAAAATTTGATTTGCCTTAACCCTTCATCAGATTTTAAAAACTTAAGTAGCAATTCTGAAATAATGGATTTGGGCTTTGGCTTAAAAACCACATAGGCAGGACTTATCAATCCTCTTGTATCATCGCTAACCAAGCCAATGGAACCAACATTCACACGATACGGGTTATATGCGAAACATCCCTTTTCAATTATCTTGTAATCTACTGCTTTATCTTCTGCTGCATATTTTGTTTTAATTATACCTTCTTCATTGCTTACACCATAAAAATCTAATCCGTCAGCCCCTCCAACATCTTTGGCTCTGACAGAAAAATTGTCAACTAAATCACCTAATCGAACAGTCCTCCAACTCATTTTACAGCTTGCTTTAGTTGGTATAACAATTTGTGACTGTAATCAAAGCTTTTAGCCAATTGTTCCATCAGTTCAGAACTGCTTAGTTCAACTGCTTCTTCTTTTTTGGTTGGGTTTTTTATATCTAAATCATACCCACGTTCTTTAATAGTTTTGATGTTCACTTTCCAGGCTACTTCACTTTCCTTTCTTTTGTTCCACCATTTTTTAATGGGTTCAAATTCTTTTAACTGAATCGGTCTTGTTTTGCTATATGCCTTGTAATCCTCCGGCATACGGTGTTCATAGTACCAAACATCTTTTGTAGGTTTTCCTTTTGCAAAGAATAATAGGTTAGTTGCTACCGTTGCATAGGGCTGGAAAACTGAATTGGGCAATCGGATAATTGTATGCAGGTTGCAATCCTCTAATAGTTTTTGTCTCACTCGTTGCTTTACGCCATCACCTGTTAAACTGCCATCAGGCAAAACTATCCCGGCTCTTCCATCTTGCTTCAGCAAATGAATCATTAAGATTAAAAATAAGTCTGCGCTTTCTTTGGTGCGGTAGGTCTGTGGGAAATTACTCTCATTCCCATTGGCTACAATTCCTCCAAATGGTGGGTTGGCTAGTATTACATTAACTCGATGCTTCTCTGTAAAGTTACTTAAGGGTTGCTCTAGAGCATCTCTAAACTTAATGTTTGGTATTTCTATATCGTGTAAGATTAAATTCGTTGTTGCCAACAAATACGGCAGTGGTTTGTATTCCCAACCGGCGATATTCTCTTCTATGCTCTTTCGCTCTTTTACATTCTTTGCCTGTTTCTTAAGATGCTCAATGGCACAGGTTAGATAGCCACCGGTTCCACAGGCAGGATCTAAAATCTTTTCACCCAATTGTGGGTCGAGAATCTCAGTAATGAATTGTGTAATGGCTCTTGGGGTATAGAACTCACCACTTTTTCCTGCACTTTGTAGTTCTTTTAGTATTGTTTCATATAACTCTCCAAATGCGTGTCGGTCTTTGGCGATATTAAAATCAATCTCATTGAGCTTGTTCAACACCTTGCGGATGCTGATTCCACTCTTCATGTAGTTGTTATTTCCTTCAAAAACCTCTCGCACAATAACTGCGCGCTGGTTCCCCCTGCTCAAATCTAAATTGCGTAAAGCAGGGAATAATTCTCTATCTACAAAATTCAACAGCTCGTCTCCGGTCATACCTTCGTCATCACCCGCCCAATTCCCTTTTTCTTTTATCCAGTGAAATCGCTCTGGGATAGGGGATTTGTACTTGCTATCTAATAATTCTAACTCCTTGTCTTTATCAGAGAATATTTTGAGGAAGAGCATCCAGCCCAATTGCTCAATACGTTGAGCATCACCATTCAATCCGGTATCCTGCCACATGATATTCTGAATACTCTTAACTATCCCACCTATATTGCTCATTGTTATGCTGTATTATATAATTCAAATTCTAATTCTTTGACTGCATCAAGGTATTGTTCCTTGCTACCAAATTGGTTGATGATTTCAAGCGGAGATCCAAACTCATCAAATGGATTTACCCTTAAAACTTCAATGCTTTCAATATTGATAATCCCTTCATCAGCGTATTTATCTAAAAGTGCTTCCAAAACTTTGCGTGCTTGTTCGCCATACTTCGTGAAGTAGTTGCGCTTCTTTACATTATTGGCTCTTTCCATTCTGGTGAGTGGCGGCATATCATATGCTACATGGCATATTAAGTCAAACAAATCCACCTGTTTGTCAACGGCCTGATACAGGGCTTCTACCATTACACCTTGTTGTTGTAATTCGGAAATGATTGCCTCTTTCCTCTCTGCATTATTCCACGATTTAAGGAAATCATCTAGCGATGCAAACTGTCCTTTAATAATCTCTTTGGTGTAATCCTTTAAGCTGGTCGTAATGGGTTTACCGGTTTGATCGAAGTACATCTCACGGCTAATCAGTATAGATACATCTATTCCATTCACATATATTTTTTGGCGTTGCTCTTCGGCAACCCTTGATCCATTGGCCTGAGTTCCAATAGGGTAGCGGATATTTGTATTTTTAAATTCAACCTCTTCACCCGTTTCCGCATCTACGGCTTTAGAGGTATCATTCTCCTCTTCAGTTATGACGATGTCTATGGGGTCATCCTGTGTAATCGGTTTCACTCGAATTGGATCGCCATCAAAATCTTTATCAGCGAATAAATTAGTTGCGTTTCTGAAATCCAGTATGGTGAAATACATCTTATCAAACTCCTCATTGATGCGTGTGCCACGACCAATAATCTGTTTGAACTTGGTCATTGAATTGATATTCGCATCCAGCACGATTACTTTGCAGGTTTGTGCATCCACGCCCGTGGTCATTAATTCGGAGGTGGTTGCAATCACCGGAAAACGCTCTTCTGGATTGATAAAATTGTCGAGCTCGCGCTTGCCCTCATCATTATCCCCGGTAATCTGCATGATGTATTTGTAATTCTCCTTTACTAAATCAGCGTTGTAACGGGATAAAGCAGAACGCATCCGCTCTGCGTGGTCAATATCCACACAAAAGATGATGGTTTTTGCATAGCGGTCATACCCCTTCAAAAATTCAGTGACCTTTTCTGCTACCAGCTCAGTTCGCTCATCCACTACTATTGTTCTATCAAAGTCTGAACGGTTATACATCCTATCTTCAACCTCTTTGCCACTTTTGTCTTTGAATCCTTTTGGGGGACGCCATCCCTCTAAATCAATGTTTAGGCCAACACGAATAACTCGATAGGGGGCAAGGAATCCGTCATCTATGCCCTGTTTTAGTGAGTAAGTATAAATAGGATCGCCAAAGTATTCGGTATTGCTAGTCTCTTTTGTTTCTTTTGGCGTTGCAGTTAATCCAATATGGGTCGCTTTATTAAAATATATCAAAATCTCTCTCCATGCGCTATCCTCCTTTGCACTTCCTCTGTGACACTCATCAATAACAATCAGGTCGAAGAAATCAGGGGAGAATTGCTTGTAAACATTCTTATCCTCTTCACCACCGGATAGACCCTGATACAACGCCAGATAAATCTCATAGCTCTTGTCAACCATGCGTTGCTTGACCACGGTCATCTTATCCTTGAAGTGCTTGAAGTCACCGCGCTTGGTTTGGTCAATAAGCGCATTACGGTCTGCCAGGAATAGGATTCTCTTTTTAGTTCCGGATTTCCATAGGCGATGAATTATCTGAAATGCTGTATAGGTTTTTCCAGTGCCAGTTGCCATTACAAGTAGCAATCTATTTTGACCTTTGGCAATTGCTTCAACGGTTCTGTTTACTGCGATTTGCTGGTAATAGCGAGGCCTTCTTCCTGTGCCATCGAAGAAATACTCTTGGGCTACTATGCTTTCCTCTTCGGTGGTTGTAATCCCTTTGTATTTTTTATAGATCTCCCATAAACGTTCGGGGTTAGGGAATTCATCTAATGAAAGCTCTTGCTCAATATTTAGATCATCACTGGATCGGTCATGAAATAAAAATCCATCCCCATTGCTGCTGAAAACACATGGGATATCCAATATTCGGGCATAGTCTAGCGCCTGCTGAATCCCTGAGCGGACAGAATGATTATTATCTTTCGCTTCGATTATAGCAATTGGAATATTTGGCTTGTAATACAGGATATAATCTGCACGTTTTGCTTTACCTCGTGTCGATAATCTACCACGGACGAAAATTTTTCCATCGGTAAAAGAGACCTCCTCCAGCAGCTGAGTATGCTTATCCCACCCCGCTTTTTCGATGGCAGGCGTAATAAACTTGGTGCAGATATCGCGTTCCGATAGACTTGTTTTGTCCATATATTTATTCTGGCCAGAGCCCTCTTCTAAACTTAATTTTTCCCGCTAAATCCTCTTGTTCCTCTTCGGACAGCAGGTCCATTACTTTATCATATTGTTCTGTAAATATCTCAATAAATCTTCTTCCATCAATTAGGCTTATTGGGGTCTTTTCGGGATCCCCTGCACTTTCTATCGCTTTTCTTTGAAATGCGCTTAAGGTTATAAAACACCCTTGGTGTCCAGATTTTAATGCGCCCCTAAGGTTCCTTATGTCACGCTCACCTATGGCAGATTGTTCATACCTCTTTACTTGTACCTGCAATTGTATTTTAGCCACGCCCATGACGTTGAGCACGCCTTCAAAATCAATGCCTCCATCTCCTGTTTTACCTTGCCTTTGTTTTGCTTCAAATCCTAGAGATTGTAAGACGTAGCTCACGAGCAACTCAAATTCATCTGAATCAAGCTCTAATAGACGTTCTTTTATTTTATCAAAAAGATGATCTAATTCTATCGCTGTGGCTACAATTGGAGAATCTTCAACTCGCTTGCCAATCGCTTTTAATACCTCACCTTCCTGCTTTACTCGGTATACTGTTTGCATTGAGCGAAGGGTATTTTGCAGGGGGACAGAGAAGTTTTGCCGATTAAGGGGCTCCTCCTTCCATTTCACGTCTCTTACATAGTACCATGGTATTCCTTTTATCACCTTATAGTAAACCTCAGAGGTTATTTCACCTACAAGTAGTAATTCATTGTCGTAAGGGCATAAAATTGTGTCACCAATTTTGATCTCGTACATAAAGCGATAAATCTGTCCTACGTTTATCGCCTTTTGCATCTTTTTGTGGTCTGGGAATTCTACGTTATAGTGTTCTTCAATCTGCTCACGTGTTTTTGGAAGATCAGGGTAGTTGTTCAACCACCCAATAGCGGCTATCCCCAATTCCTTTAATTGGCTCGTGTATCTTCCGTAATCAGCCCGAATTATATATACCGACATGCTGGTTCGTTTTTGTAAAATAAGAGTATCAAGTAACAAATTTTAAGATATGAAAAAGCCTGCAACAACGCTTTAATGATCTCATGAACATTCAAAAATCTTCAATCGGTGGACTAACGGTGGACTAAAATCCAACAAAAAAAGCGGGT
>Ga0194117_10001998_pt1 | contig 22452 bp, 20 predicted proteins | sample TA2MahsurfametaG_FD_160579 | JGI IMG/M metagenome (GOLD analysis project Ga0194117, IMG submission 160579) | Freshwater microbial communities from Lake Tanganyika, Tanzania - TA2015009 Mahale N1 surface | ecosystem: Environmental > Aquatic > Freshwater > Lake | place: Tanzania: Lake Tanganyika...
TTTATCTTTAAGTATTTTTTATAATTTAATTATAAAAAACGGCATTTAAAATACGCACTGCTCTAAATGTCCAAAGGTGTAATATAATATAATATAATAATGTCTTTACACCCTTGAAGATTTAAAATGGGACAAATTCCACTAAAAATTAACAAGGTTTGCCCTTCGCAGAGCGTGTAAATTTTGGTTTTGCTGGTTCGTCTAAACCAGTTGATAAATTACAGGAACGGTTGCTTCTGGATAAATAATTTGGTCTTTCTTTATTATTTATCGCATTATATTTTTGTTATTTTTATTAAATTATCAGACAAAATAGTTTTAATTCCATTAGAACTTGTTAAATTAAAATTTACACTAATATCATTTGTTATGATACATTGTTCTCTATTACTATTTAAAAAATCATATAATTGAAAACCATTATTAACATAAATGGTAGGGTTTGAAATTGGTGTAACTATTATTTTTCTTGTTAAATCATTATTCCGAAAAAGTACAAATTTTCCAAACAAGTTAAAATATGGTTGATTGCTTGAATAAAAATTTTGTAACGAAATACTAGTAAAATTTAAACCATTATAAGTAAAAGAATTATTAATAAACAAATTATCTGTTGGTGACCAAGGATTATTTGGAGGACCTAAAATATTATTATTAAAATTAGTTGAACCATTGATTGTTTCATAAAATGCAGTAACTAAATTAGTATTATTATCTACACTAAAATATCCTTTAAAAATTGACCCCCCCCCATTTTGTGGAGAAATAGAAATAGAATACCACGAAATCGCCATATATATATATAAGTTTTTATAAAATAACAATTTTATAATTTTGTAAAAATATATTTTTGCGTTCTTAAATATTTATTTGTCCCATTTTAAATCTTCAAGGGTGTAAACATTCCTATATCTGTTGGCGAATTATTTGATAAATTTAGTATTTTGTTAATAAAAAAACAAAAAATTACTGATGAATTTAAAATACAACATATAAATAAAGAAATAGAATATTTAGAACCTTTTATAAAAAAATACAATATAGATTGTTATATTTTAAACCAATTAAAAGAAATAAATAGTAAATTATGGGAAATAGAGGATAATATTAGATTAAAAGAACATAAAAAAGAATTTGATAGTGAATTTATTGAATTAGCTAGAGCAGTTTACATAACAAATGATGAAAGATTTAGAATTAAAAATATTATTAATACACTTGTAAATTCAGAAATTAAGGAAATGAAAGGATATGTAAAATATTAAGTTAAAAAAAAATTACACCGACCGGAAAGCACTACGTAGTAAAATGAGACAAAAATATAATAAAGATAATATGTTTAATTTAATTTAATCCTCATTATATTAAATTAAACATATTATCTTTATTAAATTAAACATATAATAAAGATAATATGTTTAATTTAATATAATGAGGATTAAATTAAGTGAAATGGATAAAAAAGTAAAATATTTATATAAAACTGCCAATAAATTAAATAGTTTAAATAAAGTATATGAAGCTATTGACGTATATAAACAAGTTTTAGAATATGATAAAAAACATAGAAAAACATTAAAAGAATTAGGAGATTTGTACATTAAAACAAATAATTTACATAAAGGTATTGAATGTTATGTTTCATTATATAATTTAAATCCATTATTAAAAGACGCCACTACAGGTGTATTATTAAGTGAAATAGCAACAAATTATAGTAAAATTAAAGATTTTAATAATGCTATAGAATATTTTAAAAAGATTTTTAATATTAAAAATAATATCCCAGAAGTCTATAATAATATTGCTATTTGTTATATTAATTTAAGAAAATATGATATGGCAAAAAAGAATTTATTTAAATCATTAAATTTAAGAAATGACGCCGCTGTAAATAATATATTAGGTGAAGTATTTTTTTATGAAAAACAATATGATAAATCTATTTTTCATTATGAACAAAATCCTAATTTAAAAAATGATTATACATATTTATATAATTTGTCATTTCCTTATTTAGCTAAAAAAGATTTTAAAAAAGGATTAGAATTATATGAAAATAGATTAAAAAAAAATGAAATCAATAGTCAAACAAATCAATTAGAACGAGTTAATATACCTTGGGTACCTGATTGGAAAGGTGAAATAATTGAAAATATGAATTTGTTAGTTATTTATGAACAAGGAATTGGTGATAATATTATGTATTATAGATTTATAATTGAATTATCTAATAAACACCCTAATATAAATATTACATATTTTTGTAAAAATACAGTTTTTAATATGTTTAATACTTATGATAAAATTAAATTAATTAATAACTTAAATTTTATTGATAGTAATAATACTAAATATGATTTTAAAGTATTTATAATGTCTTTACCATACTATTTAAATGTCACTTCTATAATACCTTGTTCATATAATTATATAAAAATAAATGATGAAAAAGATTTATATTGGAAAAATAATTTGCCAAAAAATAATAAATTAAATGTTGGTTTTTTTAATAACGGTCTTTTAAGTTCATTTATTGAAAAATCAATTCCTTTAGAGTGTTTTGAAACACTTACTAATTTAAATATCAATTTAATTAGTTTACATAAAACAGAAGAAATTGAAAAAGACATTAGTAGTATTTTATTTAAAGATAAATTATTTACTTATAATATAGATATAGATGAACCATTTATTGATACTATAGCAATATTAAATAATATAGATTTATTACTTACAATTGATACTGCTATTGCACATTTAGCTGGTGTAATGAATGTTAAAACTTATTTACTATTAGGTTATAGTTCTGATTGGAGATGGTTTGATACAAATGAAAAAATTTGGTATAATTCAGTTGATATAATTAGAATGAATGAAAATATTGCTCTTAAAAATATTATACCAACTGTTGAAAAATTAATACTAAATTACACCGACCAAAAAGAAAAATGAGACAAACTTTTTGTAAAAAAAATAAAAAATTTGTTATTTTCTCTTCAGTGATGTAAAAGCACCCTATCCATTTTCTTATTATGTGCTATAAGTTCTGAAAGTTATTGGATGGAAATTATATCCTAGTTCAAATAATATTTAACAGTACCTAACTTATAATCATCACTTTTGTATTTATTCATATAAATTAAGAAAAACCAAAGGTGTAAAATAAAATTGAAATAACAAATATAAAACTATCTAATATTATAATATAATATGAGTAGTTACTTTGATAATCAATACGGCGGTGAAGATGACGATAATAAATTTAAAGGAGGTTCTGATGATGAATCATCTTCTAATTCAGAATTAGAAGATGAAGAAGATGATGAGGAAGACGTAGACAATGGTGTAGAGGAAGATGCTATTGATGAAGATGACATTGATGAAGATGAAGATGACGTTGATGAAGATGAAGATGACATTGATGAAGATGAAGATGAAGATGACATTGATGAAGATAATGTCCAAGAAGGTGGGGCTGAAACTGAATTAGAAGAGGGAGAAATTGACGAAGAAGCTGAAGCTATTGAAGCTGCTGAGAAAAAAGCAAAAAAAATAAAAAAAGTTCCAGCTAAAAATATTTACAAAAAAACGGTAGATTTTAATGATGATGATGATGATAATGATGATGACGGAGAACAATATTTACAAAAATTTGATCAATCAGTTAATGAAAATTATATCGTTAATTTTCATCCAGAAAGTATATTACAAAATTATGATGAGATTTTATCAATGACAAAAGTAGTTAGAAATGATGATGGTATTATTATTGATAAATTACATAGAACTATTCCATATTTGACTAAATATGAAAAAGCTCGCATTTTAGGACAAAGAGCAAAACAAATTAATTCTGGAGCTTATCCGTTTGTAAAAGTTCCAGAAAACGTTATTGATGGATATATTATTGCTGAAATGGAATTAAAACAAAAAAGAATACCATTTATAATTCGTAGACCACTACCTAATGGTGGAAGTGAATATTGGAAAATACAAGATCTTGAGGATATATCATTTTAACAAATATGTATATTTGTGTTACACCTTTGGCTTTGGACATTTTACAATTTGTAAAAAAACGATTTTTATATTACTCCTTTAGGGTGCTTTTATATCACCAGAAAGAATATAAAGATATTTTCATTATTTTTTATATAGAATTTGTCTCATTTCATTTTTCTTTCCGGTTGGTGTAATAAAAATGTCCAAAGGTGTAAAAGCGTTATAATTATTATATATATTTTTTTACATATAATAATGAAAGTTGCTTTATGTTTTATAATTAGTTATGAACATGTTCTTAATAAAGAACAATTATGGATAGATTGGATAAAGCCAAATCAAGATATTATTAATATTTATTTTCATTATAAAGATATTAACAAAATTAAATCTCCTTGGATTAAATTATATACTATTTCTCCAAAATATATTCAAAATACTACCTACTATAACGTAGTTCCAGCATATATGTCTATTTTAACACATGCGTATGAACATGATAAAGAAAATACTTGGTTTTGTCTTTTGACCGATTCATGTGTTCCAATAATTAGTCCTGAAAAATTCAGAGAGATGTTTAATAATCATTACCAAGCATCTATAATAAAATGTAGACCAGCATATTGGGATATTACTTTACATCGTAGAGCAAATCTAAGATTATTATCTAAAGAATTTTGGTTAGCAAATGACCCATGGTTTACATTATGTAGAGATCATGTATATAAATGTATATTATTTTTAACATATAAAACACAAACATTTAATAAAATAAATATGGGAGGCTTAGCAAATGAAAGTTTATTTGCTATTATATTACAAACTTTTAATGAACTAACAAATTCAATGAGATTAATAAATGATTCAGCTACTTTATGTGATTGGACACGTATGGCAACCCCAACTAGTCCCTATTTGTTTAAAGATGCTACGCCTGAAAATATTAATATAATTACAAAACTACTTAAAGAAAATAAGTATGCGATGTTTCTACGAAAAGTTCATAAAGATTTTCCAGATTCTGACATTAAAAATATTATGAATATGAATTTAAATCATAAATACGAAATATTACATAATCAAGCAAAAGCAAAAAAAAAACATTATTATTTTTGTGATAACTTACTATATATTTTAATTGCTACAATCTATTTTTATTACACATCATATAGAATATTTTATGGATTACAATAGTGTAAAGTGTAAAGTGCAAAGTGTAAAGTGTAATTGTGTAGAACTAAAGTCATATCATATCAACTTGTCTTCCATCTGTTACCACAATCAATACAAGTTACGAAAATAGTCATAGGCTCATCCGCTGAACGAGTTTGCATTTGATAGTATGTACATTTTTTTGAATGACATTTTCTACATTTAAATGTATCTGTTGCTGCTTCTAAATTTTGTTCAAATTTATTTTTATCTCTTATACTTTTTGCTTTAATTAATTCTTCCCATTTTTCAGGACATAATTCTTGATGTGTCATAAAAGCGATATCTTGTGATTTAATTTCACCATTATTTACCATATTAATTAGTCTATCATTTTTAATATTAACATATATGCTTCGTAAATGGTCCAAATAAATTTGAACAAAGAAAGGATTATCCCATTTCTTTACGACTCTCTTATTTGTAGCTTCCTTGAGAGACCAATTATATACACCTTTTTCTAAATTAATTGCATCTTTTTCTTTTTCAAAAAACTCGCCAAGTTTTTTACGAATATTGGTTCTAAATTGCTCAGGATTTTCAATCTTACGGATTGGCATTCTTATCTAAATATAATATTTTTAATTATATTTAAATCATAATCAATTTTATTATCTGTTATATATATGTCATACTCTCTTATTATTGATATTGAACATCATTTAGGAATCTTTTTTATTACACTCGCATTTGTTTATGCTTTGTATATGACATTACATACAAACAAAGTGTTAATGCCTTATATGTTTTACATTTTATATGGCATAGGTGGTGCACTTATTTTCATAGAAATGCATAAAAGACAAAAACATTTCGTATATTTTGCTGAGTTAGCTGGATTTTTGATTGCGTTTTATTTAGCATATCATTCTTTTCATACATCATAACTATTATACCTTTTACTTTGTATCATTATCAATATAAGATTCTTCTGATAATTCTGAACCTACATTTTCCGATGACATCTCCTCTTCATCACCTTCACAAGTTTCGTCAGATAGTTCATTAATTTCATCTTCATCATCTTCTGCATCATAACTTGATACTTCGTCTTCCGCATCACTGTTATCGACAACAAACCCATCTTTTAAATATCCACCTATTTTAGTTTTCATATTTTTAGGGATATTTTTTAATTCATCTTCTTCATCTTCATCTTCTGTACAAGTTAATGCCAAATCTTCAAAGCCTCCAAATAATTTTTCATAAATTTTATTCCATAATTCAATACTTAGATTTATATGAACTATATTATTAGAATCATCTCTAATCATTCCAACTAAAGCACAAGACCCAAAGTATAAATTTTTATCAACTGGAGGAGGAAAATCATATTTATTTTCCATATTTGCTTTCCCATCTAATTTACCATGCATTTGTACTAAATATCTTTGTCCATCCAATTTAACTGGCCACTCAACTTGTAAATTGAATCCAACTGATTTTTTAAACCCACATTTTTTATAAAGTTCATCAACTTTATAATTTTTTACAGTCAAGGGTTTTAATGAACCGACTTTATTAATAATTATTATAGTTAAAGTTGAGCTTTTAACCAATTGTGTCATAATAATAATGTATAATTAATATAGAATAGGTTTAAATAGTTTTTATAATAATTATTATAGATAGATTTAACAATTTACACCTTTGGACATTTTATGTAATGTAATGTGTTTTATCCAATCTAAACAAATATTGTAATATATTATATGTTAACCTGGATTATACAAATTTCTTTAATTTCAATTATATTTATTTTTTTGGTACATCATCTTTTGATGTTCTTTAAGACAACATTAACTGTTCCAAAAATTAAAGATTTAGTAAATTCACCAAATCAAATATATCAAAATATTTATGATACAATTTCACATAAGTCTTCTTCATATACTGATATTGATTTATTACCAGATGATAATTTTAGTAATAGTGAATCTACCATGAAAAATGAATTAAAATCGTTTCTTAAAAAACAACTCAATGGGAATACCGATAATATTATTGGTAATAGATTCTAACAATTTTTATAATTTTGTGTAAAAAATCTACTTAAAGAAATATATATATATATATATATATGTTGTTTTGTAAACACGAAATACAGTTAATTTTACAAGATTTTCCTAAGTTTGAACTTTGTTATGAAATAATCACACATAAGAAAGTTCTTGGTTCAAGTGCTATTTTAGCTATTCCTGAAGGTAAAAAATATTTTGCTTGGTTTACAATTTATAAGAATGATAATGTATGTTTATTATTAGAGATTAATTCAAATAAAAATATTGTAGATGTTCAAATTATAACTACCAGTTTTTCAGATAAACTCTCTTTAGGAACAATATTTTATGGAACATTATTTACTAATAAAAATCAAAATTATTTTTGTGTAGAAGATATGTATTATTATGCTGGAAAATCATTTTATAATCAAACTTATTTATCAAAACTTGAAAAAATTAAGGTAATATTTGAAACTGATATTTCTCAAACGGCATTAACAAATAAATTTACAATATTTGGACTTCCATTAATATTTAATGATTTACAATTAATTCTTAAAGAAATTCAATTATTACCTTACAAAGTAAGTGAAATTAAATTTAGATTCTTTGAAAAAGAAAATTCCAAAAAAATAATGGTAATGAAATATTTTAAGCCAAATACTCAAAAACAAGATAATTATCAAAAGGAAGCTATATTTAAAATTACTGCTGATATTGAGCCTGATATATATAATCTATTCATTTACAATAATGGGAGTGAAGAATATTATGATATTGCGTTTATTCCAGACTATAACACAAGTGTAATGATGAATAAATTATTCAGAAATATTAAAGAAAATTATAATTTGGATGCTATTGAAGAAAGCGATAATGAAGAAGAATTTGAAGATAGTAGAGACGATAAATATGTATATTTAGATAGATCATTTAAAATTAAATGTGAATATAATCATAAATTTAAACGATGGATGCCTGTAAGCTTAGCTGGAAACAGTGATAAAATTATTTCATTATCCCTACTAAAAAAATAAAAAAATATTATCATACTATATAATGTCTCCATTTCTAATAGGTAATTTACATAATCCACCATTAAACAATATAAATGGTGGTTTAGTTAATATTGATAATTCAAGTGTAGGCGGTATTCCGTTTGCTAATACAAAAATACCAACTGGACCACATACATTAGCTCCTGCTGGAGGTAAAGTTGATGGTGCGGCAGCAATATATCCTTGCGCTCAAAAAGGTGGAAAAATTAATCGCAAAAAAATAAATAAAATATCAAGGAAATATAAGATGAAAGGTTCAAAAAGAACAATTAAAAGACATGTTAGACAAATGAAAAGTCGTGTACGTTCTAGATATTCTAAGAGATCTGCTAGACGTACCTCAAGACGTTCTTCTAGACGTTCTAAGGGAATGACAGGTGGTGCGTTTCAACCACCACAAACAACTCCTAACTATCCTGCAGGATATAGTCAATATCAAAATAACAATGGCAGTTTAAGTAATACATATAGTCTTGGAGGAAACCTAACTGCTGGAAATAGTGCTTTAGCGAATCCCCCACCACAACAACTAGTTACTGGAGCTAGTGTTCCAGATAATCTAAATCATAATACATTGAACGCAAATGGCAATATTGGTGCTGGTTCTGGATTCCCAAGTAGAGGCTGGTTTTAGATATTGACACCTGTTATTTTGTGTATTTATTGAAATACAAAAAAAAATATACTATTACACCCTTGAAGATTTAAAATGGGACATTTATTTTGTTTTTTGCCAATTACAAATATAAGTTTCTAATATATCTCCATTTTTAGAGTTTCTTATGTTTTCATCTAATTCATAATTATTTATATCAAAAGCATTTATTACATCTATAATATCAACAAAATTTAAATTAATTTTATCATTTATTTTATGTTTTTTTATTTTTATATTTAAAATTTTAACTGCTCTCTTAGGTCCATTACCAATAATATATACTTTATCAATATTTATTTTGTAATATCTACATATCGCCGATGTTATGTCGTAAATAGTAAGTATTCCTACTCCTTTAACATTATCACAAATATTATAAATTTCAAAAATTATTTCTTCAAATGTTTTATTTTCATAATTAACAATATTTATTTGTTTAAGAATAGAATGTAATGTTTTTTTCCATCGACAATGGTTAATTGCTTCTTGAAATATATTTGTTTGATGATTACAATATTTCATTATTTAATTTTTAATATTAATGATATAAAATTAAAAAACAATTTCAATTTTATATTTATGTCCCATTTTAAATCTTCAATGGTGTAAATGTCCAAAGGTGTAATAGAAATATATAGAAATGAAGAAAATGATGATTTTGAAAATGATGTTGAAAATTTTTTATCAATATAATATATGTCATTACGAAGGTCTCCCAGTGTAAAAACAATCAAAGCAAAACCTAAAACGTCATCTTTTTATGATGCTGTATCTAAATCTACTTCACAATCAATTTATAGTCCTAAAGCAAACAATAAAACTGCCAAACGTTCTTCAAGATCAACGCGTTCAAAACGCATTTTTGTTACACAGACTCATATAGAACAAGAACCTAAATCTAGTAAAATTACACCAAAAAAAAGCGCTAAACGACTAACAAAAGCTGTTAGTCAAATAAATTCTTCATCTTCAGAAAAAGTATTAACACCACCAATACCTGAAATTACAGTAGCAATACTTGCAAAAAAACCTTGGTTAAGTCAAGAATTTTTATTTTCTGTTATGGAACAACTAAAAAGCTCATCTACTAAATCAAAAGAAAATCCAAAAATGCTATCATTAGTTGGACCAATGGCTGCTGGAAAAAGCACAGTTAAACGTCAACTTGATTTTATTGATGCAGTTAATTTAGATGTTGATGAAGTTAAGATAATTGCTGTAAGAGAATTTGGACAAAAAGCTAAAGGAATTTTCACAGATTATGCCAAAATTATTCAGTTGCTTGGTGTAATAATTATTAATAATAAATATGATTTTATTCTTGATACAACTGGTAAAATGAAAGAACCAATAAAATATGTTATGAAACAAGCAAAGGATGCTGGTTATACAATAGACATTGCAATTGTTTACTCAACAAAAGAACTATGTGAAACAAGAGCTCAACATCGTAACATTTCATATACTGCTAGAGATCCCGTTCCATCAATTGTTGTAGGAAAAGTATATGATGAATTTAAGGATTCTAAACGCACTAAATCGTATATTATGGGTATTAAAGATATGGTGGACATGACAGATAATTTATATTTATTTGATAATAGCCGTTGTACACCAGAAGCTGCTTTAATCATGGAAAGACATGGAAAATATATGACTGTTCATGAAGATTTTCCTGATTTTTATGGTGTTAGTGTTTCGCAACTATCTCCAAAATTAGTTGCTCATTGAATCAAAAAGACTCATAAACATTCGTAAGGTTATGCAAAGCGAACAAACTCCTACATATTTATTTACACCTTTAGATATTTTTGTGCGAACTTAAATGTCCAAAGGTGTATACAATTTCTTTGAAATTCAAACATTTAATATCTTCGGATATGACGATAAGCTGTTTGAGAACCATTATAATCATTACCACCAAATGATCTATCATTATAGTTTCTATTAACAGCTTGATTCTTCTTAAACCGAATATAATCTGAGCTATCATATACATACTTTACATTACATGTTGAAGATGGAATTTTTGGGTCAACTTGAACTGAACTCCAAAGTACTGATGGTTGGCAAGAGACTGAAGTTGAACCGAATCTTTGTCTTAAACCATTAAGACCTGGACGATTTTGTGGCGTTTGACATGAACCTCCACAAGAATAATCTTGACGACTTAATAAATCACCAGCATTATTTACTGCTCTAAATGGTGTTATTATTCTTTTTGGATTTGAACTTCCTGAATATACTGTTGTATTCCATGCATCTCTTAATGTAAAACGGGTACGTGCAAAAGTATCTGAATTATCATGATCCACAATTGGTTGAGGCATTAATCCTGGAAGTCCTCCACCTAATTTTGGTCCTGAACCATTATATGGATAGCCTATACCAGATACTAATTTTAATAAACTACCTAAGCTTCCTGTTGTAAATCCAGAAGAACCTGTTGCTGTTTGGGTATATCCTGTTCCAATACTATTAGACATATTATATTATACAAGAATAAAAAAATTTCCTAATATTTAGAAGAGAATTTGGTAAACTTGTGAAAAGCCAAACATAAATAATTACTTTTCTAAACTTACACATCCATGAAAGCACTGTGTAGTAAAATGATATAACAAAATAAAATTATCGTCCATTTCTTTTTATTATTGTGGTGTACCAAATTTTTGCATTTTTGTTTTGTATTATTTTTCGTTGTTACACCGACCAGAAAGCACTACGTAGTAAAATGAGACAAAAATATAATAGTACTTTCAGGTCGGTGTAATTCAGCGTTTCTTGCAAATCTGTAAAAATGTGCAAAGGTGTAAAAAGTGTAATTCGCAAAAATCGGCGTTTCATAACGTGTTAAATGTCAAAAGGTGTATAAAGCTATAAAATAATATACATTTATATTATATAATAATGATTAAACATAATATAAAAAGACTTCAAAAAAATAACAGAAATAATTACAAGTTTACAAAGAAAGTAATAAAATCACGTAGACTTTATAAATCTAAAACTAGACAAAAAACAAAAAAACATAAACATAAATATTATTTTGGAGGATTTACAATGGATGAAGCAACAAATATAGAAAACAGAGATAAATTTAGAAAAATGTTTATATCTAATTTTACAAACTTAAAAAAAGCTATAGACTCAAATGATAAAACTAAAATTGAAGAATCCCTTAATAATTTTAGAAGTGGTTTTAGAAATCAAAAAATGGGTATAAATAATAGAATTTTAGCAACAACTAATACATTTCAACCTATTGATAAAACGGCATATTCATTACAAGAAACTGTTAATATTGCGTTATTTCCATCTTTAGTTATTTTATATGAAAGTATTCAAGATACTAAAATTAGAAAAAAAATTACTGAATTATTTATTAAAAATGGTGGAAATATCAATCTTGAAAGTACACAAGGAAATGTAACAGTATTGAGTGATGCTATTAAACTACGAGATAAATCATTAATACAACTTTTGATAAAAAATGGTGCTTCTATTGAAACCCTCAATGAAGAACAGAAACTCCAGATGAATTCTATATTAACTACTCATATTCCAGAACTATCAACTATTGAACAAATAGAAGAAGTAACTGAACCACCTCTCATAATAGAAACTAATATTCCTAGCACAAAACTTGTTATTCCGACAGAATTACCACCACAGACTGGTTACCCTCTTAATATTGAACCTGAATTTTGGGTACCTTTATTTGGAGCAAATAATATGTTTACCATAAGAGAAAAACTACAAAAAATGATGGAAAATGATAGAGGAATACCAATGGATAGAAATAAAATTAGTGATATTTGGAATGTATGTAAAATTATACAAAATTTAATTCCAACATATTTTGTTCCTGTTGAAAATAAACCATACCAAGAACATGGACTTACATTTTATGATTTAAATACTGATTTTTCTCAATATAATATATTGTTATGTGCGTCATTATTAGTATTTGGAATAATATCTCAACGAATGAAATATCAAGATTATCAGTTATGTTTTAAAGGTGGAAAAGCAATTCAATTAGTTATATCTAAAATACCAGCTATACCAATATACGAGAGTGAAGATATTGATGTTTTACTTATGTCAAATACAGATATTATATATAATGAGGTTAATATTAAAAATTTATCTGGACATGTTGCTTATCTAATTCAATGGTTTTTAACAAAAGTAAATCCTATTATATCAGTATTAGTTCCTAATCCTGCTAATCCACGAGCAAATCCTTTTATTTTTAAACTTAGCTATATAAAAGGCGGTACAGGATTTAAACCGATATCTGATATTGATTTTAAAGATATTCCTGAAACTATTAAGCCTTATTTTGAAAGATCAGTTAATTATCAATTTAACATTTTAGAGTTGGAACAGGTAGTTTTATTTAAATGTCCAGATATTGGTTCTTTACTAGATGAAAAACTATACTATTATACTAAGTATACCACATTCAAAGATTTATTAACAAAAAAACATCCGATAAGTGAACCAGGATACAAAACCTTAACTATTACGGAATGTGACAGATTATTATCCAAATTTAAAAAAGCCATTATTAATCTAAATAATGCACTACAAATTAGCAGAACCCCACAATTATCATATATACAATTAAATTCAAAACAATTAGATTCAACACAAATTAAAAATATAGTAAATCGGTTAAACAAATTAAATGTTACCGATCCAAATATAAAAAAAATAATTATTCAAGGATTACAATATGATGATTCTGAAAAATATTACATATAATATAGTTATTTTTATTTTTCTGTCATAATTCTTGGTACTACATTCATCGTAGTCAATTCTTGGAATAATAACTTACAAGCATATGGAATCTCTACATACGCAAAGTTTACACGATTATCACAAGTACGACAACAATGAATGTGTAGTTGTTCATTATATGACGCAATAAGACCACACTTTTTACAAACATATACTTGATATTTATCTGAAGCGTCATACATTCTTCCTCGTGTAAATCTTGATGCACCATGAGATACCATACAATCTCTCTCCATCTCACCAAATCTTAGACCACCATCACGACTACGACCTTCGGCTGGTTGTCTAGTAAGATTAACCATAGGACCAATAGATCTACTATGTTGCTTATCATTTACCATGTGCTTTAGACGCTGATAAAACACTGGTCCAATAAATACACTACATTCAATTTGCTCTCCAGTTAACCCATTATACATTAATTCATTACCATGTGCCTCATAACCAAGCTCTAATAGTTTACTTGAAATTGTATAAATATCAAGCTCTCCAAAACTTGTTCCATCGCCAAATAATCCTAATTCCACAAGCACTTTTCCGAGCAATGTTTCTTTTAATTGACCAATAGTCATACGAGATGGAATAGCATGTGGATTAATAATAATATCAGGGCGAACCCCATTACGAGTAAATGGCATATTTTCCTCAGGAATAATATTACCTACTGTTCCTTTTTGGCCATGGCGGGATGAAAATTTATCACCAATTACTGGCTTTCTTACAGACCTTAGTCTAACCTTTGCGAAACTATAACCATCACCATTTTTATCAATATAATTCTTATCAATATAGGTCTCTTCAACTGTTCTATATTGTTTACTTCCATCCTCATATTTTATTAATTTTGTATGATCATTTCTATTTTCCTTAATTGGAGTTACCTTTGCAATGATAATATCACGATTTTCAATTAAAGTATTTTCTGGAACAATGCCCTTTGAATTTACCTTATTATAATTTCCAAATTTCATACCTTTTGTTTTAGAAGCATCTGGTTTACATCTAATTTCTTCATCGCCGTTAATCTTCTGTTTATCTTCATCTTTCTCAGTATGAGTAATCGTAATTTGTAATAAACCTCTATCAATTGAACCTTTATTTACTAGTAATGAATCTTCCTGATTGTAACCAGTATGTGTCATAATTGCTACAATACTATTACAACCTGATGGAATTTCATTCAACTTAATTAAATTCATTACACGTGTATCAACAAGAGGTCTCGTTGGATAACTGAGAACATAATCAGTTTTATCCATTCTTTCGTTGAAATTTGTAGCATAAATTCCCATTGCTTGCTTAGCTTGTGCACATTGATATGTGTTTCTAGGGGATTGATTGTGATCTGGGTAAGGAATACAAGATGCTACTACACCAAAGATTGTTGATGGATGAATTTCACAATGAGTATATATATTAATAATGTTGTTTGTAGTTTTGTTAATATCTTTTGGTTTGGTAGCAATCATACTAAAACTTTGCTCTTCGGGATCAATATATTCAATCACTGCTTCGTTAATCTTACAATTAATTAACAAATCATCCCAAGATAAATTATTTTCTTTGATATCTTTTATTATTTGTTTTGTAATCAAAATATTATTATTTTTTACTCTTAATAGTGGTCTTGTAATTCTTCCACTATCATTACAAACTCTGATTTCCTGAAGTTTATAATCAAATATAATAGACGTATAGATATTAATAATACCTTTGTATTTCATTTCTTTCAATTCATTATATAATTTTTCAGGTGATAGAGTAATTCCAACCCATGAACCATTAATAAATACTTTTACTTTATCATACATAAAATTAGGAGTTACTTCTTTATTATCAATCTTCAAGATATTTGGAAGAATATAATCGTATAAAGAGTTACTATTTGAATGAATTGTAATATGCGACATATAACTTATATTTTTTACAATACCAATCGAAGCACCCTCTGGAGTTTCTGCTGGACATAGAAACCCCCAAGATGTATTATGTAACTTACGAGGAGGTACTAGTTTTCCACTTTTATCGGTTGGAGTTGAAACTCTACGAAGATGACTTAAACTAGCAATATAAGTCAAACGATTTAAAACCTGTGCAACACCTACTTTATTTGAGTTTGTATGCTTAATTCCAAAATCACCTGTAGATAAAGCACGTTTAAAACCATTCTCTATTGTATTTGACTTGATAATTTTATAAATATTTGTTAAATTTATAATATTAAGGTAATCTTCTTTAGAACGCCAACTACCATTCTTAATTTCTTTAACTACTTGTTTTTCCATATCTTTTACAAGTTTATTAAAATGATTTCTAAATAAATTATTTAACGATGTTCCTGTTAAATCAATGCGTTTATTAATATATGAATCTCTATCATCACATTTAATTAATTCAAAGCTAGCTTGTAACAATTTATTTGCCATGTATCCAAGGAAATAGATCTTTTGATTAAGAGTTTGACAATGAGGAAACAAATCATTTTGTAACACTTCCAATGCAAATTGTCTCTTTTTAATTGCTCCTGTTTCCTTATCCATATTTAATGGAGTATAACTGACATATCCTGTTATATATTTAATAGCATCTTCATATGTCATGTATTTGTTTGCTTCAATAATGGATGCCTGTAAATTTTCAAACATTTGTTTGTATTTTTCTAATGAGATATCAAGTAAGATATATTCACATATTTCTTTATCAGATAATATACCTAGTGCACGAAATACTATGAATAATGGAATTGGTTGTTTAACACGTGGAATTTGGATACAAAGTGGGAATCCAAAACCATTATTCTTAGAACTAATCATCATATTAATCTGCTTTGGAGAGATACATTTAAAATCAGGAACAGACTTTATTTCTGCTTTCCAAGTGTATTTTGTATCATTCTTTGAAATATTGAAACAATATACACGATTTTCAGCAGCACGTTCTTGACCTAAAACAGTCTTTTCGGAACCGTTTATTATAAAATATCCACCTGCGTCATACTTACATTCTCCAGTATGCTGATTATCAACATACTTATATTGATTTAATACGCAGATATTTGATTTAAGCATAATAGGTAATTTACCTATATGAATTTTTGGTAGTGTTTTATATAGAGTTTTAATATTATTTAAGTTTTCTCCGTCACGAACAATATACTTAATATTAATATCAATTGTCATTGCAGAAGCATATGTAAAGTTTCTTAGTCGTGATTCTTGAGGAAACATAAGTTTAATTGCACCATTATTTTCATGAATTTGAGGGCGATAAATATGAAAATTCTCAAATGTAATAAACATTTCAAGAGAATATGTTCCACTTTTTTCGTTATAATCTTCTTTAATGTGAACTGGATTAAACATTTCAATCGTTTTAATAATTTGGTAACCGACAAAATTATTATACGATTCTAACTGATGACGCACTAATCTATCTAGATGCTGATTTTTAAAATATGATTCAATAACTGTCCAAGGATCTTCAATATATTGATTATTTTCAATGTCAAAGTTACCATCAGAATCATAACCGTTAATAATTTGTGAACTCATTGTATTGCTTGTGTACGTTTTTGTGTATATATATATATTATTCATCATTGCAGTTATTTTGTATATCAATTTTTTTTTGTCTCATTTTACTATTTTTTATTGTTTTGTAATTTTATATAGAATATTTATTCAAATATTTATCATAATCTGGGGGTAAATATGTATTATTTTCTATTTTTAATTTTATCAAATTTACAATTTTCTCTATCGTATAAATCACTAGAGTTTTTCACTCTATTTTCAATTTTGTCTAAATTCGTATATGTAAATTGTCAATAGTAAAATGATACAAACTTTTGTAATGAATTATGACGTATTAAGGTAACAAAAATAGGATTAGAATATTGCCGAAACTTTCAATCACAAAAACTTTTACAAAAGTAGGGCTGGTTTTCGAAAATGGACATTTTTAAAATGTCCAAAATTGAAAACCTAAAATACTTTTTGAAAAAGACCCTCTTCTTCTATGATTGTGTCCATAATGCTCTAAAAATCATTTTTTTGTCATTTTTTTTGTGACGATAAATTTTTTGTATATTTTTACAAAATCTACTTAAGGATATTTTCTGTCCTCTATATAGAAGACAAAATGAATGACATTTTTTGCCCAAAAATCCCTCAAAAATATAGTTGTAGTTTTTGTGACTATAGTTCGTGTAGTAAAAAAGATTATAACAGACATTTATCAACTAGAAAACATTTACGAATGACAACAGAGTTACATTTGAATGACAATTTAGCCCAACCAGAAAGATTTAAATGTGTATGCGGTTTTGAATACAAATATCGTCAGGGTTTGTGGAAACATAAAAAAACCTGCGAAATAAAAAATATCCCAGAAATCCCAGAAAGTTCCATACCAGAAGATGATGATACAGAAGAAACAGAACTTAAAGTTTTAACTAAACTAGTTAAAGATGTAATCAAACAAAATATTGACCTAATCAAACAAAACCAAGTTCTAACTAACAAAATTGTTGATATTTGTAAAATTGGAGGAAACACTATATCAAATAGCAATGTTCATTCTAACAATAAAACATTTAATCTACAATTTTTCTTAAATGAGACATGTAAAGATGCGATGAATATATCTGATTTTGTTGAATCTATAAAGTTTAAACTTAAAGATCTGGAACATATTGGAGAGGTAGGTTTTGTAGATGGAATATCTGATGTTGTATTGGATAATTTAACAGAACTTGATACAAGACAGAGACCACTTCATTGTTCTGATAATAAACGAGAAATACTGTATATTAAAGATAACAATGAATGGATTAAAGATGATAACCCAAATAGTAAAATGACAAAAGTAATTAAACAAATAGCTTATAAAAATATGAAAAATATACCAGAATGGGTAAAAAATAATCCGGATTGTCATAAATCTGATTCAAAGAAAAATGATAAATATTTAAAAATTATATCTAATTCAATGTCTGGTGGTACAGAGTTAGAGCAAAAAACTAACATAAGTAAAATTATTTCAAAAGTAGCAAAAGAAGTTACTATTGATAAGAATAAATATCAAGTAAAATGATATAAATATATTTTTTTATTATTCATAAATGACAAAGTATCGTGGAAAAAATAATAAATATATCGGACTTTTTAAATCATATACTGATATTAATAATTATAATAAATTTTTACTTGAATTAGATAAGAAACAAATTGAATCTAAAGAAAATAATTATACTATACAAGATAAAGTAACTAATAGCTCAGGAAAACAAAAAATAGATAAGACAGTACGAATTATAACAGATTCTTTTATTGATTCAAATTTGAAAGACCCTAATTTTACTGGATTATCTCCAGGGGAATCCTTATTAGCAGCAGTTGATAAACATATAGATCCAAATTTATATGAATCTAATAGTTGTATTATAAAATCAAATATTAAAGAAAATCTAACTAATACTGAAGAGAAAAAATTTGAACCTAAAAATAAAGTTATAATTACATCAGAAGTAAACAATATTGGTGACCTACTTACTTTAATTGAATCATATCCTCTTGATAAGAATACAGAGTATAATATAAATATGGATACATTACATAAAATAAAAAAACCATTAACAGAATTAAATAATATGATTGGAATGAAGAATTTAAAAGAAAATATTGTTGACCAAATAATTTTCTATATTCAAAACTTACACACTTTAAAATCAGATATAAAAGGTAATGATTTTATGCATACAGTGATTTATGGTCCACCTGGTACTGGCAAAACAGAAATAGCAAAAATTATTGGTTCTATTTTCTCAAAGATGGGAGTTCTAAGTAAAGGAACATTTAAAAAGGTAACACGTGCTGATTTGATAGCTGGATATTTAGGACAAACTGCGTTAAAAACAAGAGATGTAATTAATGAATGTTTAGGAGGTGTATTATTTATTGACGAAGCATATGCGTTAGGGAATGAAGAAAAAAGAGATAGTTTTTCAAAAGAATGTATTGATACTTTATGTGAAGCTTTAAGTGAACATAAGGGTAATTTAATGGTTATAATAGCAGGTTATGAAACAGATTTAAATAGCTGCTTTTTCAATTATAATCAGGGTCTTAATTCAAGATTTACATGGAGATTTAAAATTGATGAATATATAGCAGAAGATTTGTATAAAATATTTTTGAAGAAGATTAATGATGGATGTTGGTTTATTGCTGAAAATTCTGGAATAGATGTTAAATGGTTTGAAAAACATAAAAAACATTTTAAATTTTATGGAAGAGATATTGAGACATTATTTGCAAAGACTAAAATAGCTCATAGCAGAAGAGTTTTTTGTTTAGATGATTCAGTAAAGAAACATATAACTATTAAGGATTTAGATAAGGGATTAGAAATTTATTTAAAAAATGAAGATTCAAAGGAAAAAGAAAAGGAAACATATAGAAGTATAATAAGTAGTATGTATGTTTAATTTATGTTCTCTGTGTAAATGTGGCGAAGCACAGTAAATGTAAAAGATGTAATGTCTGTAATGTTATAATTATGTAAACATTATAAAAATAATTTATAATAATTATTATAATGTCTATTAAGTGTTTAGATGATATTAAAAATGCTTTTTATATTAATTTAAAGCATAGAATAGATCGTAAGGAACATGTTGAAAAAGAATTAAAAAAACTTGGAATACAAGCAACCAGATTTAATGCTATTAAAATTGCAAATGGAGCAATAGGTTGTAGTATGAGTCATTTAAAAATATTAGAAGATGCAAAGAAGAATAAATTAGAGCATGTATTAATTATTGAGGATGATATAAAATTTTTAGACCCAGAATTATTTAAAAATCAATTTAATAAATTTATAGAGTTACACGGAAACAATTGGGATGTAATATTATTTGCTGGTAATAATATACCACCTTATGATAAAATAGATGATACATGTGTTAGGGTTAATCGTTGTCAAACAACAACAGGTTATTTAGTAAATGGTCATTACATAAATGTACTGGCATCTAATGTAAAAATGGGTCTTACAAATTTATTAAATAAACCAGATGAAAAATCAATGTTTGCAATAGATAAGTTTTGGTTTGTTTTACAAGGAGCAAGTAAATGGTATTTAATTACTCCATTAACTGTAGTTCAACGTGAGGATTATAGTGATATAGAACAAAAAATAACAAATTATGAAGATATGATGCTAGATTTAGATAAGGCTGAATTATTTAAGGCTATAAGAGAGAGATATAAAATGAAGTAAGATGTTTTTATTATTATTACATTTTTGTCTCATTTACTACGCAGAACTTTCCGGTCGGTGTAATGCATAAAAATCTATTCCAAAAAGTAAATTGGGTTTTCAATTTTGGACATTTTTTTTGTCCATTTTTAAAAACATGCAATACTTTTTGAAAAAAAGGGTGATTGTGACTGACATCGTCATAAAATCAGTTTTTGACATAAAATATTATGACGATAATTTTTACATTTTGTGTAATAAAAGTATTTACGGGGATTTTTATTATTTCCATATATTAAGGGAAATGGAAATTAAAAAATCCCAAAAATCCCCTCCAAAATTTTGTTGTGAAAAATGTAACTATAATACTAGCAATAAAAAAGATTTTACCAAACATTGTTTGACAGCAAAACATAAAATGGAAAAAGACGGAAATGAAATGGAAAAAAAAAAATCCCCAAAATATTCTTGCGATTGCGGAAAGCATTATAAGTCTTATTCAGGATTATGGAAACATACAAATGTTTGTAAATATATATTACCTGATCATGAAAAAATAATATGCAAAGACCAAATAACACCAGAAATCATATTGAAAGTTATTGAACAAAATAAAGAATTAACGAATATAATTTTACAACAAAATAATACTATAAATAAACTTTGTAATAGTAATAACAATACTAACATTACAAATAACACACAAATACATAATTCAAATAAAACTTTTAATCTAAATTTTTACTTAAATGAAACATGTAAAAATGCTATGAATATTGATGAATTTGTTGATACTATTAAATTAAGCCTAGATGACCTTGAATATACTGGACGGAAAGGTTATATTGAAGGAATATCTAATATTATTCTTAAACATCTTAACCGTATTGGAGAATATTATAGACCACTTCATTGCTCTGATAATAAAAGAGAAGTGTTATACATAAAAAGTAATAATACTTGGAATAAGGAAGAAGATAATAAACCTATACTAACAAATGCCATAAAAACTATTGCAAATCAAAATATTAGACAAATATCAAAATGGAAAGAAGAAAATCCTGATTGTATAAATGCTGAGTCAAAAAAAAATAACTTATATTTAAAAATTGTAAGTAATTCAATGTGTGGAATTGATAAAGAGGAAACTAACAAAAATATGAATAAAATTTTATCCAATATTGTCAAAGAAGTTATTATTCATAAAAATAACTAATTTGTTGGGAGAATAAAAACAGAAGAAGAAAAAGTAAGACCATCGTAGGTTATTTAGGAATAACTATTTTAGTTAATTTTAGTTAAACAATATAAAAAATCTTTATATACTATAAGATGGTTCAAATAAAGATATTATTATGCAAATAGGTAATGCGGTTGCTTGTAAGTTTGCCTATTATCTTGGTAAATATATAATTACACCGACCGGAAAGCACTGCGTAGTTTT
>Ga0194117_10002006_pt1 | contig 22398 bp, 7 predicted proteins | sample TA2MahsurfametaG_FD_160579 | JGI IMG/M metagenome (GOLD analysis project Ga0194117, IMG submission 160579) | Freshwater microbial communities from Lake Tanganyika, Tanzania - TA2015009 Mahale N1 surface | ecosystem: Environmental > Aquatic > Freshwater > Lake | place: Tanzania: Lake Tanganyika...
CTACATATGCATTTTAGGTGGTTGCAAGTGAGGTGGAGGTAGATAGGGATTCATAGTATTCATAGCGGGCATACTGTTCAAATTGCTGGTGTCATTATACCTCTAGTCGTGATACTAATTTAGTTTACATTCACTTTTTCAAATTTAATTTCGCTTTACAATGACTAACCGCATCATTTGAAGTAAGATAATTCTACTTTCGAGCATTTTCAGACAATATTTTAATTCAAATAAAATTAATAATAAACATGGAACAATCGAAATCACCCAAATCCATAGCTTACTCACGTAGTTTTGGACTTATTCAGGTTTAGGAAAGCCTAACACTAACAAAACGCCAGTACCCGAACAAATCATAGCCCGCAAATCCACTGGCCATATTTATTAACAACTTTTGTCTTAATTTGACCCCAAACAATAAAAATATCTTCGAGATCTGGTCAGTAAAAACTCCAAAGAACACGCCGATAGCATTCATTTTCACAATAGAAGAAAATCCTATGCGGATCTTGAAGTATAAAATTCAAATAAGAGATAAACTAAATAAGAAAAACCTAGAGAAGAAAGATAAACTCTTAGTAAAAACAAGCAGCCTCAAAATTTATTCCTGCCTCAGCAAGCAACTCCCAAAAACAGATATTAAACTCAAACGACTATAGGTGATTTTAAGAGCAGAACTTCGTTGAATTTGGAAAGTTAAACAAATAAGATTCCTTCTATCATACAGAGAGAATCAGTAAAAATATCGAATAAATCATTTCTAGATAATCTAAACAATTATCTATAATAACTAAGTGGATTTGATAGCTACATTCCAAAGTGGAATATTGGCGATTAGAAACTTGGTTAAACACTCAAATTTTCATCGGGAAGTACTTAAAACTACAAGTATGCATCAAAAATATAACAACAAATGCTTAAAATCAAATAGCTCAAACTTAAAAATCACTGTTTTGAGAAATAGATGTCTAAACGTGACAAACGATAGAAAAAAATGAAAAGTTGCCTCTATGAAATGCTATAATAAATAAAGCAACTTAATAGTTAACTGAAAAAGGAGAAAAAATAGAGAAAGAGGCTCTAGAAAGTAATTTAAAACTTCGAGATGAGAAGTCAGCAATTCGAGAGGAAAACTATCGGCAAAAATTACAATTTATCAAAAATATAAGAATTCAAAAATAAAATCAGTGAGTTTACTGAAAACGAGTAAGAGAAAAGTGATTTGGACTCATCTTTCCATTAGATTAGGAGGCATTCGAATGTAGGCAACAATAAGCCAAAGCATCCCATTTACATAAGTCATGGAGGTTTAGAGAGTCATCGCGGACATCTAGATTCAACAAAAATATAAAAAATATTTAGAAGCAATTATCACTCCTAGGATGAGTAAAATGATATTTACTAATGATTTTTATCTTTACGTTCAGAATGGTTCACAGATTATACTTTTGTTGTTGCAGACATAGAAATCACCAAAATAAATTAAAGTTGAACTTTATGGCAATTTACAGAGATTCTTGCACTTCTATATAGCATGTAGCATTTCACTTGGGTCTTATTATTGACCAACAAAATGAATTTTCTAACCAATAAAAACAGAACTAAAAGAGTATTCTTGCATCCCAATAACATCAGTCGTCACCTTTGTTGTTGTATCTGCCAGGATGTTTTTAATGATCCTGTTCGTGCACAATGTGGGTAACTATATAATTATTTAGACATACTTTTTGCTATTTATGCATTTAGAGATGGGCTGCTCTCAAGAAACACTGCCCAGTTTGTAAAAAGAGTTTCGGAAGTCGATAATTATAAAAAGATTTGCTCGCCGTAGCTATGGTGGATGATTTGGAAGTTAAATGTATGCATGAGGGTTGTAAATGGTAAGGAGTGTAATCTGTGAGAAGTAAACATCAAAGATTATGTATTTTCAAGCCAAAACTTGATATTCATTCGTAGTTCAATAAAGACTCGATGTTGGATATTACTGATGTAGACCAGACAAATGATGACAGCTAAATTGAAGTATGGTTTTAACAAAAATGATTCTTTTATGCATCTTTAATTGATTTTGACATATCTTTAATGTTTACTGAAATAATATCCTAATGTTTACAGTTATTTTTATAATATTGAATCAAATATTTTTCAATACTTCACCTGCTCCATCTATCAATTTTTTCTTGCCTTACTTTGATAACTCGTCTAACTTATCATCAATTTTTTTCTCGTTCTCGGAAAGGAATGGTTTTATGAAATTACTGTAAATTGTAGTCGACACGTTTGAGAGAGGATGAAGAAGTACTACAGTTACCAATATTCTGATAATCATGTACATGAATTTGTTGAAGAAAAGTCTAAAAACTGGGGTTGAAACTTCAACTAATGAGAATATGATCCAGTATGTAAGATAACGTATGTCATCTTCTTTGTCTGTACTCTAAAGAGCGATAAATGAAAGATAAGCTGGGATCAAGTAGCAAACAATGTTTGTCAGAATGCTGTGAGCATTGAGAAGAGGACATAAAACTAGTAAAACTATGAATGCAATGAGCGAAATAGCGCTTGGCTTGACTTTGTACTTTTATTCGATAAATTTCAGAGATTCCATTTTGTCGAGGGTATCTAATTTGAGTGGTTAGATGAATCTATTAACAATCTCCATGATTGAATATTATAAAATCTGCCAGATTCTAATACAAAAATATAGAGAATTCACCCTTTCTTTCCTTTTTGAGCATAGCTAAAAAATAACTCACTAAATGTAATGTTTATATTTGCATGTTTTAGTAAAGGATATTTGTATTCTCTTGGATATTTTATTCATAATTTCAGATTTGAATAAATATTAATATCGAAACTGGATCTTACACATGGATGATTTTTTCATCGATGGAGATTACAATGCCCCTCAAATAACCGAGTATCAACCTCCACTAATTTAAAACAGGAGTGAGGCAACACTGCCAATTATCATCGACCAACTATGTATATGTATAAAATGATTAATAAAAGAGTAAAATCAGCCAGTTTATTTTAATTTGACAGGCTTTTCGGGATCATAACCTCAATCAACTTCTAAATACAACCAACAAGCATAGAACGATTTTAACGATTTCTAAGAGGATGAAACTACCAAAAGAATACGTGAATAGGAATAAAGAATACAAAAACAACTTAGATAAAAAAGTGTAATACTTATCACATTCAGTAAAAATAGTGGAATGATAAAAAGGAGCGAGTAGCGTAGGGGTGTAGGCAACTTGCAGAGTTCCAGGCCAGAAAAGAACAGGAAAAACAAGCAAGAGCAAAATAGAATCTCGAAAAATAACACAACTAGAAATAATAATATAACAACCTGAAAGTATAGGAGGGGTGGCATAAGGTCATTTCTAGTATAAATGTTAGGCAAAGTGAGTATAAGGGTAAAAAGGATACTAACAGAATGAGAGAAGCCATTCTGCATCGCCGTGAGGACTAATCCGGCAAATGATACTTAATCATATCTTATTTAGTTTCAATAAGGCCTAAAATAATTTTTTTTTTGTTAGATGTTGAACATTCAGAATGTTATAAGTCTTAAAATTATAAATTTCAATTCCAATATTTTGAATGCTCATACTTATTGTGCAAAAAAAATTGTCCTTTTTTGAATTAATTAAATTGATTAATGAAATATTTAAAAAGGAGTATCATTTTAATATTTTTTTATGGCAGACGAATCACAACAACCCTGCGTAATGTGTCACTAACCTAACGAACAAATGTTAATGCTTTCATGCGTACACGATCCATGTGTTAGTTGTGCTGCAACTCATTATGTTTAAAACTAACCTCATAATTCACCCGTACAATTATCATAAAGTAGATTTATACATGTGCTAAATGTGGTCAAGAGACTTAACTTGTTTAATCGAGTATAGCATAGTTGAGAAGAATCTATAGTTTGCTAAAAAATAAGAAGAAAACAAGAAATCCACCTTCCACTGTTTCGCAGAAAGATAGAGCTTAGAAAAGAGATTATAATGATTCCTATCGTGATCGAGAAGCTTATTATCCTAAAACGAGAAACAACTAACCTGTTAGTTCAGTTTCAAGAAAAAAAGAGGTTGAATAAACACCTTCATCCAAATATTATGCTCCTAATCCTGTATCTCAGCCGAGTTATACAAGTGGAGGTAGTAAGCATTCCAGCTATCAACCGACATATCCTTGTAAAGATCATCAGTAAGAGTAACTAACTTACTTCTGTTTTACCTGCAACAAGCCTATCTGTCCTGAATGTGCAATACACGGGTCACACAAAGATCACTAAGTCGAGACAACAAGAAAAGCAATAAAGCATATTAAGCAATTGCTGGTCGAAGATAAACAAAAATTAGAAGCATAACTGAATTCATTGGGTTCAAATCGTGATAGTGCAAAGAAATTATCAAAAGAGTGGGTGGATGAGAATAAAAGAGATCAGGAATATTATATCAGAAAAAAGATAGCACAACTTAGAACAGTTATCTCAGAGAAATAAAGAGAGCTTTTGAGAGCTACCGAAGTTAATTTGTAAAAGAATACTTAAATTTTGCGGAATGAAGCCAATGCATCTGATAGAGCCCTATAAAATATAGTCGGAGTCACTAGAGCAATCGATAACACACTAAAAAAAGACGACTTAACAATACTACATTAATTCAACAAGAGAGATGAAGAGACAAACCAGGCAATTGAGACAGCGGAGAGAGATAAAGATAAACTAAGATAGCAACAAATCAAAAATCCTCTAAAAACATTATAACTTGATCTGTTTGATTAAGATTTAGATAGGATAATCGGTGAGCTTCAGAACTTGAAGCTATCAGCTACACCTCTTAAGTCATGAATGATTCTCTAATAAACTTTTAATTTAGTAATTATCTATATCACACATCCAAATCTTAATCATCTTCTTGCTATTCATCGAGAATAATGAGATCTTCAAGAGGTTTTTCAATGCATGCGCAGCCAGTCTAAGAACTTCCTGTTTCACAAACTTTACGTTGCTTGAGATGAGGAAAGATCATTTCTCTCAACTATTTCTATTGCCTACGGCTTTATTCATCTTTTTAGACTTTGAAGCCCAATCCGCTAAGCATCTACATTTGTTAATTTGTTTTTTATTGATTTTTTACGTTCTTAACTTTTGAAACTTTTACTCTACCTTCCTTTAAAACAATATTGTAGTGTTATTACTTGAAATATCCAGTAAAGCGACGTACTGTAGATATGCATTACCATGAATCATTGCCAAATTTCATCACCTTAGTCAGGCAAGTACTTAGCCTTTCTAGCCCAAAATTAATCTAATCTGGAAGATATGTAGGGTTGGTAATGATAACGATTTGCCTAAAGAGAGGTGGAAGATTGGAAAGATTCGAGATAAATTTTTAGATATCTACTTGCTATAAGTTTTTTTTTTTAGTTAAAACACTAAATGCTTAAAATCCTTCAACAATTAGTCCCCACCCTTCGATAGCACTCACTTTATCCTTATCTTTACGTAAAACTAAGTATTTTTACTCTTACTGTGAGAATGGCAAATATCATGACTGAGTTTATTCAAAGTATCAACTAGAAATCCAGTTTTTATTCTTTCTTATATCCTTGAATACACGATATAACTCGAACTATCATTTTGTAACTTAGCATATTTCAATCCGGATTAACTTGTCACAAAATGAGATTTTTATGTAACTTTACTCAAAGTAGAGAGACCAAAATCCAAATGTATGAAAGGCCTATCTAATAAATGGGATACTTCTTGTCTTGGGTGCATCGATTGACGAAATGGTTAACTAGTATGCGAAGATTATGATGGGAGGTGCCATTTAGAACCCAGATGGGTCTTTCTATGGTTTTACTTTCAGGATTGATGATGAAATTACCTTCTAAAAAGTTAGTAATAGTTGTCATATGATTTCTTTTATAATACAAACAAAATTATCGAATTGAACATTCTCAATTATTTAAGCAATATATAAGAGACTTGAGATCAATTTCATTGTCACTAAGCTTTAGATATGTTATTTTTAGTTGTATTCAACCACCTTACACTAAGATAAGAAATCCAGCGCAGTAAATACCCAATCAGATTCAGATTGAAAATTTACAAGAAGAAGTAATGATGTCCAAAGGGTTTGTAAAATGGTTAGGCTGGTGAGTGACAAAGCATGAAATTAACATTGACTTTGAATGTTCTACACAGTGGAACCAAAAAAATGAAATGATAAATTACAATACTGCCATATGCAATTGCTTGGTTTTTGAAGTTTGGTCGCAGGAATCCGTATCTTCTTGCCATGATTACAGGGCCAAAAGGTAACACGATTAAATGTTCGCCAAAAAAGACTATGATTTACAGCAGAGATAGACCTTCGAGATGAGGAATCAAAAGTGCGCCTAAAGGACCAAATAGCCATCCCGACCACGCTGTGTGTAGTCTTCTCATCCATAAGCTAGAGTTATCTCCTTGCATTAATATCAACTGCATGATTAAGGCTATATGGCATGGGTTAAACAAGAAAAGCCCTTATCTTCTTACAATTTTCCTGTAAATAGTGTATGCCAGACAAGCATATCCTAGGTAGATACATATCTTCTACAGAAGATTAGCAGGCAGTTTTTTGACTATTTCCTGATTGACAGCTTAGTTCTTCCATTTGAAGGTGAGGTAGATATGCAAAAGTGAGAAGAAACTACAGACAACTAGATGGTAATGAAAGGGTATTTCGTTATAGCACTATTCTCCTCCAAAATGCTAGAATTCCGAGTTGACTAATCCTTCCACGAAGTAATAATTAAGCATTTGCTTTAGATCAACCATTGCCCCAATTTATTATTAAATCCTGTATATTAAATCCAATTGTATATATTCCATCTAAAAACAAAAAAAAATAAAAAATTCTATGCATTCAAATCATTCTAATTTAGAACATTTACTTGCTTGAATCATAATAAATGGGAAATTCAAATATAAATTAAACTCAAAGTGAGAGTAATAATGATGAAATACAACTCTATTATCATAGCAAATTGTATGGCAAACATAAGATTGTAAGTAGCTAGTGCTAGAAAGTAGAGAAAAGATATGTCATTGCTACGGAACAAGAAAATCTGCAGTTTCAATCCTTGGTTAACAAATATCACAATATTTCACACCCATCTATCATAAAGATGTAAGCAGTTGACATGTAACCGGTGGATGGGCCCCAAAAAGTCAAATACATCATCACATATGAATACTGTCCTTCCAATTTGAATTCGGACATCTATCTTCGAAATTTTAAGCCTTATTAAGCTGTTTAAATAATAGAGATGATTGAACAAATATGTTCTGCTTTGATGGTGCTCACAAAAGAGAGATTTCCTTGTGGAGTGCTCACACCTGACAAAATAGGAATCATAACTTCGAATGAAATTAAAAGATATTGCATGACTGTTGATCTACTCATGAATGGTGAGCAGTATAGAAATCTATAGATTTTGCATGATTAGGCTACTAAGAAGTATCTTTCGCCTGAGGAATCTGCAGGTAAAAACATAAGTACTTGGGAAGACATACATTCTCCAACACTCGTTTATTCTTTAGGTCTAATCGCTTTGAAGATGATATATGGAGAAGATATACCAAGATAGAGGGTCAAAGAGTATGCATTTGATTTAAAAAACAAGTTTTGTTACTAATTTGCGACTTTGATAGTGGGAATGGTGGAAGAAGCACCGCAGAATCGCTACATTTTTGAGGAAATATGTGAGGAGATAAAATTAGTTAGAAAGTCTTCTGTAAATCTTGAAAGTAGCTTAAGAGTGGTTCGAAGAGGCTACGACTGTGTTGAGTCTATATACTTTTTTTAGTAAACGCCAGTGTTGAGAAAAATGTGTAAGAAGTTAGCTAAAACAATGCATAAGAAATGATTATAAGAATGTTTATTGAACATTATCGATGAACATTTTCTTCTTATTCTGAATTAATCTCAGCTTAAGACTTCATCGAATACATAAATTTCTATTTGATTTTCTTTTGATATCTCAGGTTGATAGAAAAAGAAAAATTTTTGTAAAGAATTGTTTTATCAAACATTTTTTTATAAAGAAACTATTCCAGTTTCGTGATTATTTTTTACTGGTAGTTTAAGAGTCATTTTAAACTAAAAAACGCTCTTATTCTAAAATTTTATTCTTCATTAATTTCTGATATTAAATATCTCTTATTGAGCAAATGAACAACAAAAATAGTCCTAAAATAAACCGAGGATCCAGATTCATTCAATAGCTTATCAGTGCCGAAGATAAAAACCACTAATTTAAACTTATTACTTAAGCAGATTTCTCTCCCTCTTCCAGATCACAGTCCAACTTACAGTCATAAGACAAAAGCACTGAAAATGATAAACGGATAGTACTAAAAAAAAAGGAGAGGAACTTTTTCAATAAAGTTTATACTCTACATCCCGGCTTACAGAACAAACATATTTTTAAATTATTTGGGGTACAACTTTGAGTAATTTGGTATAAAGGAATCAACTAGACGGCGTTCTAAAATCCCAATTTCGAATATCGATGTTTTACTCCCATTTTTAGTCAAGAATAGTTGAAAAGGTGCAAATATATGAACACGCTCTTGTAATCGAAATGACAGAACCAAGTATACCACCTAATCAACCCAGTGTGTAAAGATGATTAAATGTAGAGAGTATATCATCGAAAAATATAAGTCTAAAGGAGATGCCAAGTTTTATGAACTTGCTACATTGATAGAAGAACTTAATCAACTGCTAAAAGTATCTCAATTTACCTCCAAATCATAAGAAAAGGCATAACCAATAAAAAAATGGTTAGACTATTTGGGAGATCAGATGTATGTTTGTACTTTGGGAAGTAGAAATGTTGCTATTTCTAAGTTGCTCCTTACATATCTTTAGTACGATGTGAATGAATTTGCAATTGAGGTCATTAAATATAGAGCTATTTTCCAGGAGTAATTTAGAGTTTATGTAGATTTTTTTCAGCACTCAACTATGCCGATGCCATTCTTCAACTACTAAAATGTCAGAAATATATCATACAGTTCAGTATTTAGAAGTTGAGCCTTGAGGAATTTAGATAGTTGACTACTTACCACTTCAACGACTTCATGTTTTCCAAAAACAAAGTAAAACTAATTGTATTTAGGTAAAATCATTCTGTAGTATGTCATTTTTTATGTTAAATCTACCTATTTATGCCATAAAGTCAACTATGTTTACTATCAAACTGATGAGTTAAATTTCCCATTGAAAAAACAAAATGTATAAATGATAAAAGGGATAGAATAAGTGAAATAAAAGATACACTATGCGTAGTTCCAAACGATTAATAAAGTTTCGAAATGCCCCAAAAATTATATGGAATAAAATCAGAAACAAGTTGCTACCTACAAAGAAATTGAACAGAAAAGATTAATTTATAACTTGTTATCTAGATGTATTACTACAGGATTGTCAAATATCAAATCATTTTCTTCCTAAGAGCTTAGGGCAACATCTGGAGAGATACTTTATCCCTTTCATCCACCAACTTTCTTGAAGTGCTTTTTAAGTTGGAATCTACTCAAAAGGCTTTGGCTCTGGTTTATCAGCTGCATATCCACTGATGAACTGCTTCGCCCACTCTTTGTTCTTTTTCTTCTCTTATTTTTTCAATTGTTTACACTCTAAAATCTGTTTGGTGCATTCAGCCTTCATCTCATGGTCATAAGTGCTAACTTTTTCAAAATCTTAAATAGCTTCATCAAAAATTTTGTTCATTTTTGTTGCTACTGCCCTCCGATATAAATTTTTGACATTCGAAGGATCATTTTGAAGTACTTGGTTACTAAAATTTATCACCATGTTCCAATGCTCTAGTTTGAGGTAACAAAGACTCAAATTGGAGTAGGCGGGTTGAATTATTGTTTTAACCATATGAGCTATCTCTTCCTTGAGATGGTTCATCTTTGGGTTGTTTTTAAGGATATATTCGAATGTCATTACTGCCTTGGAAAATTATTTTGATGCATTTGTGTAATCTTTGTCAATGAGAAGTTTGCGACCCAGTTGGCAAGCCTCTTCGGCAATATTTTTTTGTCTCTTAAACTCCTCTGAAGGAGTTTACTTGGTTTCGCCTTAGAAAAGTGGGATATCTTCATCTGGTTAAATCTAATGTGGAGGCTGAATATTGAAAGTGGCTGTGTTGCTGTCCTCTTCGTTCATAATCAACACTAAATTAAGCTAAAAGGAATATCATGACAATATATAAAGAATAGATTATTCCAGAATAAAAAAAATATTTAAGAAAATATAGTGAAATATAGCTTAAAAATTACAAGTTTTCGTGTTGATCAGTCAGCAACGTTTGTTTATAGATAATATCTTTTCTATCCAATCTTTGGAATATCTTTATCGCGACAATTTTGATGCCAGAATTGGCGTTATTTCCGATATTTAGTGCTATGAGAGGAGTAAAATTGAATTATAGTTGAGATTGGTATTTTTTTACATGTTGATAACTTAAGAATGATCTGTGTATAACCAGAAATCATACTTATTATGTTCATCAATCATTTTTGTATCAATATAAAAGTTTATGACTCGATTCGATCAAAATATTAAATGTTCAGTCTATAAATATTTTGGTAAGTCTCGAAAAAAGTATACACTAAATTGTTCCACTAGCATTTCTACCTATAGCTTGGTCTTACATCCACGATACGATTAAAAAAATAATGATTAAACTTCTTTATTGTGTAGAAAATAATATCTTTGATGGTTCAGGTAGATCTAAACAAAGAATTAAACTATAAGCATTAAGAAGTGAGGATAGCTTTGAAAACAACCCATAGAACTAAAATCATCATATTTTTGTACATCATTTCATTAAAAACATTAAACTCATCATAGAACATTTAAAATATAAATGTCATATACGAGCCACAATATTAGCTCAAACCACTCCGAAGGATTCTATAATATTATGCACACAAAAATCATTAGATTGAGCATGTTATAGACTATATACCTAAAACTTATTACGCCATCTAAATGCTATCGTGTTATAATAATTAAAGAAAATGTTGAGTTATAGTTTCGGGTTAGCCATTATCTAGCAGTTTCCTAACATTGTTCCTTCCACTATTGAACATCCTAAGCATATAAAACGGACAAGTCCAGATGATAAGGAATCAGAATAAGAAAGTTTCCAATCTGATTATCAACATCTTAAAAAGTTAGGTTTAAAAGTTAATAAAAAGAAAATACAGGTTGGAGGATGGAGTGCACTCGAAAACCAGATCTATCTCAAGTTTATGATGGAAAATATCAATGATTTCTTAACCTAAAAGGCCAGAAGGACGACAAAAGTTTTTTATCGACTGAGCAAAATTCTTAAGAGGAGGACTCCTGATCAATGCCGAAGCCATCACCAAAAACTTCAAATGAAGTATCAAGATGACCTAAATGGTATTATGCAAGAAGTTCTGCGAAAAATTCAAAGAACTATTGCCTAGGATTATGTGAATGAGCAGCACCGTCTCCATCGTCCAAGTTTCCTTTATATGAAAGAAACCATGAAAACTAGAACGCCAGAGTAGGAAAATCACTAAAATTCTGATTCGGATAAAAAAAAGATGTCGAAGTTTGAATGGTACGACATTGATATTACTGATAAAGGGATGAGAATCTCTATAAAGGCAGAAAACATAAAAGAGTGGAGCTGATATTGATTATTTCAAAGTATATATCTCATTTTTTTTTATTTTCAGACAAAAAACTGATTCCCGAACCCTACGGCTCTATTGATTCTGTTTTAAAAACAAATGGGGTAGAGTGATAATCAACCAAGGCTCCTCGTTCATAATGGTTTCTTTCTTTTTAAGCATATGGAGGTGTATTTGTAGTTGTTGGAGTTGAAATAAAATCGACCCAATTTTTCCTGATTATAATCAAATGCAAAGGAGTAGTATAACAATAATTGTTATTACTTTTACTGCCATCCAAACATATAAATCAAACGAAGTGATAATAAAATATATACATCTTTTTTTCATCAATAAACCAGTTACTACTCCAGTTATGATTTTTGGGAAGATAAATTTTTATTTGATTTTGAAACTGTAACATATTATTCGATTGGGTAGCTAAGAACGATTAATGAACTCAGCAGGCATGAAATTCCAGGGATGAGGATCATCGTCATTCGAATAAAGGATTGATCATCTACAGTGATATCTTTGGATTATTTGGAATAAGCCGAAGCGTTTCCCACCATAAAAATTACAATCCCTGAAGAAAATTTATCTAATAAGCTGTAAATACCAAACACAAATGCACCTGTACTTCCCTTCGAGCCTACCACCTCAGATATTAGATTTATGCCTGTCGCAAGTAGCAAAGATTGAGAGGCTCCTATATTAGATCAAAATTACCAATAAGAAAGGGTAAAATATACATAAGCCAGCTACTATGTTAGTTAATCAGAAACATTACAAATAAACACAAAAGACAAATAGTAGTGCCCATGAACAGAGCTTTTTTACGACCAAATCGTATATAAAAAGTATTCAGTTGAGTACTTACAAGTACAGATGAAGCATAAGCTAGCATAGGCACAAGAGTTAAGTTATAAGAAACAACATTAGGGTCACTAGTGCTCATATTGAGCACATCTATGAGATAAAAAGGAAGTAATGTCCCGAAGATATTTGTATAGAGTCTAACACACATATAGCAAACACCAAAAAGATAGAACTTAGGCATTTTAAACCAGTCTCATTTAGAAGCTCTATTTTTTATTTGAGAATTAAGACCTGTTTTTTCTTAGCCCAAACTAATATCTGAGATACTTCTCACCAAGCCATGATCAAGTCCTTTTTGTATTGCAAGAAGACTACGCAGTTATTCTTGTTTTTAATTACAAAATTTCACTAATAGAGGTTCATTTATTTGTTTGATAAAAAAAGCAGAGGCAAGCACACCCAGAGCAAGAGAAATATAGGCTATGAGTTAATACTACAGCTTTATATCTGACATGACAGAAAATATGACTAGTCCAATCCCTAAAACTGTGAAATTGCTGATGAATGTGAAGAGATTACGAAGATTGTTAAGTTCATCCTAAATATCAAAGAAAATACTCTTCGTTTGCGTGAACAAGTAAGAGAAGGTACCAAACTCATATGACTTATCTGAACTGCAGCCCAACCGATATTCAAAAGAGCAGGAAAAATTATGTAAAAAGCATAATAACTTGAAAGTATCTCACCTTTGAAGCCACTGAAAAGTGGGATGAAACAACATATCAAAAGGATGAGACCACAGATGTACCAAGGTTTTCTTTTGCCAATTCTTGTTTAAAATTTATCTGAAAGCAAACCCACTATAGGAGTGGCTATTCCATCGAAAATTTGTCCTATTAGTAACGCTGCAGTGGCAGCTTCCGTTTCCACCACTTTTTTAAGGTAAAAGAAGAGGTAATTAAACCAGCAGGCTGCAACAAGATCATTGACAAAATGTCCGACACCGTAGGCTAGGATATCTATTTTGCTTAGCGCATCAAACCGATTAGCTTCTTCTTCTTGCGTGGCTTCATCTGAGATCAATTTCATTTCGACTGTAGTTTTCATGCGATGGTATAGGATTTGGCAAAACAAGTAATTTATGATGAATTAGAATTTAATAATTACAATCTTTATATTCAAAGAGCCTTTATTTTTTATGAGGATTGTAATGATCCGCCAATCTTATAATTATATTTTGCGCCATGGTTAAGAATCTTTCGGAAACTGATAGCTACAAAACCGATGAATAAAAATGTTCTCAAGTATTTTAGCTTAGAAATAAAAGACGGCAAGTTGTTTTCTAGGCTGATTTTACACCAGTCAAAGCACTTAGTTAGAGCAGAGGAAAGAGAATATTGAAGTAATTTTCGATCATTCCTACTTTTAATTATGACAAAAAATTTTACTCCTAGGCTTTTTACAATCCTTTCTAAGGGCCAGAAATTGATCGGAATTCTTTGGTCAAACATTAAGAAATGATCAAGGAAATCAGTACAGAAATTCCACATGATAGCATTGTAATATTTCACTTATAAAGCTTCTACCTAAGCCTCGAAGAAAAAACCACTGTTGGGTCTGTCATTGCGAGTTTGATGACTATCTCTAAGTACTTCTAGAATAACGTAGCATATCAAATCCTAAGATCATTAGAAGCATATCAACGCTTCCAAATTTAATGAAGATATAATGAGTTTAGTTAAGCAATTTAATTAGATAAAAGTTATAAAAAATGATAGACAACCAGTGAAGACTCGGAGCAAAACTAAAAAGATAGTTCATTGATCATTTTATAATTATTCATATTTTGTGAGTATCAGATATCAATAGAAGATTTATTTGACTCGTCCCACAAGTTTATGCTCGTAAATTATAACTTTTTGACCCAGTGTCATGTATTCTGGGTTATATTTAAATCTCAGACGTAAAGGAGTGGGTTTTCCTTTACAGAAACGAATTTCAGTTGCTTATTTTACCTTTTTAGATGTGGGCGATGGAATTTCAGCTATCGGCTCTAACTGCTTAGAGCTGATATCCATTAAATTGCTTAAATCGACTGATTTTTTAGGTGGTATTTTCGTTCCTCTTGATTTTCCTTCAATACTTTGAGTAAGATGAGAATGGTGTGTATTGTGATGATTGTGCTACATTTTACGTGCATCTATAGACTTACTTTTCTTTTTGAACAAACTTTCAGGTATTTAAATTTACTCTTTACTCTAGTTCATTGTAACTATGTTGCAAATCTGTCTGGAAGTTAATGTATTCACCACAGGCTGGCATTTATCTGTCAACGTGAACTATTTGATTTCATTTGAATAAGGGGTTACTTCTACTAAAAATTCATAAACACCTTTTGGATTTGATTTTTGATCAACTAAAACCATACCTCTTCTGATAGCATTCGGTTCTTTTTCAAGCCATTCTTTTGCATAGTTTAAAGGACGGATGGCTATTGTACAGACTTGTCCGCATTTAGCAACTTTGACTGGTATTCTTAAGCACTCAATTGATTTGACTTAAACTGCTCTAAAGGCTCCTTTAAGATCTGGACCTATATGTAAAATCTGGCCTTTTTTGACTGTTCCTTTGATAACTGGTCCTGCCAAAATGATATTTCCATCGACACTGAATTTTGACGAGATCGAAAACTAAGTACTCAGCTCTTCATTGTTTTTTAGCTCACTTGCAGCAGTAAGCAAGTTAAAAAAACTATACAGCAAATCCGTATTTTTACCAGTCACACTTGAAATTAAAAAGATAGGCAGTACATCTTCAGATGAGGTAATTCTCTAAATAAAAAGATATTTACAGAAAAAAGAACTGCATGTTCCATCTATCTCACGACACAGGGAGTTTTGTCTGGGAAAAATTTCTTTAATTCTTCTTTAATTCGAAGAGTAACATCAAGTTACATATCTCTATCCATTTTGTCTAAATGTGTAATCACAACTATCAATGGTAGTCCGAAAGTATTTACGAGTTATAATGTATCAGGATTGATAGGAGTTTTGTTTATTCCTGATACTACCCAAACTGCATATTCTGGAAAATAAGAACAGAAACTTGAAACAACTTGTTTTTGAGCCTTTTTGTGTCCTCCAACGTCAATAAATGTTAGAATTTTGCTTGTATTATCAAGCCACTTTTATACAGACATAACTTTTTCTTGATTAAAAGGTTTTCCTTGAACGTCAAAACCAATGGCATGATAACTGGCTGTTTGAGTTGTTCCACTCAAAAACTATGACTTGTGAGTAAATACTTTTAGTCTTGCCATTCCTTTTCCATCATCCTTTTAACCACTTTTCAAAACACCTAACAATGTACTTTTTCCTGAACCCGATTCTCCTGACAATAAAACTCTGACTTATAACTTAACACCCATACGTTGCCTCTTGCGTATGAATAATTCGATAACTAGACCTTTGAAACCTTCACTGACTCTTAATACATTAACATCTGCTCCTATTCTTCCTGCAAGAAGGCAAATTGTTTTCAAACTCTAAAGCATTTACTATTTTTAAAGTCCAGTAGGCTTACCATTGTCCTAAACTCCAATTCTGTAGTAAGCATCTCCTAAACCTTCTTTGATCCTAAATTTCATTTGAGTGGCAAGGTGATCAAGCCGATCTTAACTTGGACAAATGAGCTTTAATTTATATTCGGTATTTCCTTAGTCATCTTCTTATAAAAAATCTTGAATATGCTTAATATCCTTTTTTTCTCCCCTACTTTCATACAACCAGGTCACATATTCCTCGAGAGGTTGTTCGGATTCTTACTAGTTAGCTTTAGACCAGATCATAAGCGGAGGATAAACTCTTTCTTTTTTAACTTCCTCACCTTTTTTTGATTTATCTTTATCTCTGTTGCGTCTTCTCTTTTCTTTAGCCTAATTAGTTCCTTATTATGGCTACTTTATTTTTTTAATTCTTTCTTCTTTAGGTACATAAGGCCGCCTGGATTTTTTTTGTTTGGATGAGTCCTCATCATCGAAAAATGACATAACTTTTCTTTTATATTATCATATAAATCTACAGTTCAACTTATATTAATTAATCATTGGATTTAGTTGTTATCATCGGGCTTTTAGCCACAAGATGTAGGGATTGTAACTATTTACAATTGATTCGCGAAGAGCCCACCCGTTCTGAAAATCTCATCATCAAATATATTGTACCCTCTCGATTGATCTAGAAATATACTATTATTGATATTGGCTTATTTGAAAAATATCGATCCGTTTTACTCCTAGGTTTTTTTTGCATCAAAGATGGGTATAATGGAGTCTAAAATATTCAGGCCTTCCTTTTCTTGTTTGGAATATTAGTAGCTCCCGAAAGATCCTGAGCGATAGCGACCTGAAGAAGATCTATCTAAAACGGATGAAATATTGTTTCCTGACGATGAAGAATTCTTGATGAATTTATTTTCGTTTGTTTTTTTATTGTTGTCATAGAGAACACTTTTTTCGTTGTGGAATTCTCCGTACTTGTCATAAAATTGAAAAATATCTTTTTCAAAGAAATTTAGTAACGATTAGTTATGATCATTCAGATCGGCTTACTTGTTTGTATTGATGCTTTCGGATTTGTTTTAAATTTCGGATAGGCTAGAAACCTGAACTTTATTTTTTGTCAGTTTTTTCTATTAATGAGACTATGCATCTTAATTCTTCATTTACTCGACCATATACTCAGATTCTGAAGAAACCTCCTTCTTCAAATTTTTGTCATCTTTCTTTTTACCTTTTCTACGTTTGCAATTTCTGTTGAACTAGAGTATTTCTTAAACAGTTTGATCTAACAATCCACATCTTTAATGACATTCCTCTACGTTATGATCCACGATGATTTAAATAAGTAATTTCTTGATTTCTAAATAAATTGAAATATACTGATTGCATCTTTAATAACACCATTATTCTTAAGGTTTATTTTCTGTTAGTACTTTTTCTCGGCGACTATTAAGATTTTACTCAGATTTTGAGGTTTAAATTATTTAACATTGCGATATCTTTGCTCCTTCTTGCTGTTCGCCACATAAGTATTTACTTTTCTCATCGCCCTTCTTAAAGTAGAGTAGAAATAGTTTTTGATATTGTTTTCGCTTCGAGCTGGCAGGGCCTTGGCAATGAGGCACCATCGATTTCCATGTTACTCTTGTTGACCAAACAATATTTTTTATTACTCTTTTGACCACTCTTTATCATTCTCGATGCCTGGTCTTAGATGATTCCACCATCTATTTAGATTGTATTTTACCTTTATCTGCATTGTTTTCCACTTCTTATGGATCCAATACTTTAAAGCTAATGGGAAATATCTCCCCAGCGTAGCTTCTAGCCACTTCCAAAACGTTCGCTACTGATTAGTTTCAGTAAATGCTGGTCTTACTGTGTAAGAATAGTATTACTGGGAATGTCCAAGGAATTCTCTCTGTCATTATATTTATGGTATGTTTATTTCAGTAAATAAAACATATATAATGTTACTAGAATTGTGATAAGAGCTATCCTAGTAACTATGAATCTCTTAACCTTTATGGTTTAAAAATTTATTAATAAATTCAGATACGTTATTTTGATTGCTATGCCAAGAAGTTATAAAATTATAAATCATTGATTATAATCTCAATACTATTATTTGGGCAGTGATGGTGCTTTGATCGGTTCAAGCTTAATATGTGTTTTGCTACGAATTTCATTCATGTTTTATAAACTCATATCCAAATTTTATTTGTTTTTAGCTTATTATTATAGAGGGAATTTGCTTTTTTATTAAATACTGCTATTCATGGTTTTATTTGCAAGTTGGGCACTCTTTACCTTTTTGTAGATACAGACTATCGCAACTAAATATAATAAAAAGTACTCACGATGATCAGAACGACAGGAATCGTCAAAAACCATAGATAAGCTAAATCATTTTTAACAAGAGAACTGACGGGCGGTAGATCACAATTTCTAGTCCATATGTTTAAAGTAGAAGCTATAGAACATTAATCACAATAAATAGATCCTGATTTACATGTCGCACAATTTGCAAGAGAGCATTGATTTTTTATACATTGACCTCCTATCAAAGTATGAGTAGATAAACATCTTATACATGCGCCTGCATTATCACAGTAAAGGCAGTTGCTGACTCCACAAGTATTTTTTTGACAGTTTCCACCCACGACACTATATCCATCACGGCATAGAGTACAAACAGTCGTAACTGCACAGGTCAAGCAATCAGTTATTGTGGTACAAGTACTGGCAACGCAGAGAGTTTGATCATTGGAAGGCATAAAACCACTCTTACAAAGAGTGCATTGAAATTATTTACTTCTAAAATCATAGGCTATTAAACAATTATCTATTGTTGAAGGAATACATTGATTTGTAAGAGAATATAAAGTGTATCCATTTTTACAAGTTGTACATGAACTTGAGCCAGCTAGGCATTTCGCGCAGTTACTTAATGGACAGCTTTGATCACATGCATTACCTGCTGGAGTGATGATGGAATAGGGATCTGTACAAGTATAGCAAACAGAGCCATTAGCGTTGCATGTTGCACAACCATTGGCGCAAGTATAAGCTATGCAAGAATTATTACTGGAGATTAATGCGTATCCTGGTTTGCATTCAACACAACTCATTCCGTAGCAAGTCTTGCAATTTGTAGAGGTTCCGCAGCTCAATACACATTTACTCATCACGGTAGGATCATAATTGAGTGTTAGAGAGATGAAGAGAGTAGCAGTCAGCAAAGTTATCAGTTTCATTAATTTATATGTCAAGATAGCTGATAAATTAATAAAAGATTTTATTGCCTTACAAACAGGCTTCGGTATTTACTATTTTATAAAGGATCAAACATTTAACTTTAATAACAAAGATCAGTCAAAGATAATGATAAAATAAATAAAGAGAACAATATTTGTATAAATTTAAACATGCTAATCATAAATTTATCGTTCATCTATACAATTTTAATAATTCTTAAGATACTGATTCTTATCGCTGGGCCGAAGTGGATTTTAGGATCAATTAGATGTATCTTTCAATGGGGAGAGGTTAGAACTATTTTTAATATTTTGAAAGTTGGCTAATATTGGCGCTATAATAATCTTATTTTTGAACTCTTCGCTCTTTTGCATATAATTATAAACCTCAAGCTACTGAATACTTCAAATGAAAAAGTATTCCAGAAGAGGTAACAGATCTTAAAAAAAGGCAATTGAAACTGATGCAGAAGATTCTTGCCTTTACTCCGCCTTTAACTTGGACAAATCCTTTAAATTTAAAAGAAAGAGATCTAAAAGAAAAAAAAACAAAACTTACACTCAACTTGGCCCTAAAGTATTAATCCATTCAATTAGAAAATCCTAAGATTTAAACTCAATCACTTGAAAAAGACTCTCAGGGTGCCCACTTATGATGAGCAATCTCTAAATTTACCAATTCGATTCACAAAAAAACTAAATGCTGTGGTATTTATTCTGCTAGTAAGGAAGTCGATAATGACTTGGATAGTGAAGAAGAACTTGTTTAAAATGAAATAAACAAGTGCTGTTAATGGTTAAGGTAGGCAATAAAGGCTAGTAAATAGGAGCTTAGAAATATAAAATGAAAAAAAAAATGATCCATTACTATTTTAAACATATTATTTTTAGACTCTAACTAAAAAAGATCTGTTTTCATATTCTTAATTGTGATTCATAACTCATTATGTTATCAATCGCTAGGAATTTTTTAGCAAAGAAGATAGTTACGAGGCATAAAGTACTCAAAGTATCTTTGAGATTGTTCTGCACCTCATACGTAAGTCCACATTTAATTTTCTTGTATTATTTTTTACATATAATTGATGTAGAATGACGAAACAGCTCCTAAGGAAAACGTAGTCAAGTGCCTTTCTGCCAAAGTACTTCGTATAATATACAGGAAGTAAAAGCATTGATGCGGCCTTAGTTTGAGGCTAATCCTGATAAATACTATCCTACATAAACTTTCAGGAAACTTGGCTTTTCGAGAGCAAGATGCCAATGTGGACATTATTTCTGGAGAAAGTCTGAGGAAGTTACCACCTGTGGTGATTCAAAGTACAATACTCATAATAAAGCTGCAGAGGTAAGTACACATTCATTGGAAAAGGCTGTGGCATTGGCCTTTAAAAGAAAATCACATACAAATAAGCCTGGGATTCATTCGAAAGATCACTTACAACTGCTAGAGTTCACTGTACAAAAATCGATCGCTATCCTGTGATTGCCCGTTGGAGAAATGATGTTGATTACGTTGCTGCAGGAATCTTTTGCTTCCAACCATATTGTGTCACAGGATAAATGGATCCACCTGCAAATCCTTTAATATGCCCTCAATTCTGCCTCAGATTCAACGATTTGGATAACATTTGACTTACAGGTAGGCATTACTCTGGTTTTGTGATGATAGGTATTCAAGTCTTCAACAAACCTAACCAATTCGTCTTCTTCAAAGTTGAATGTATAGAGTTTAACTATAGATGGTTGACTGAGTAACTCAAGATTGATCCTAAGGAGATCACTTTTATTGAAGATATCTGGGCTGGAGGAGGAAACCTTGGACCTTGCGTTGAATATTTCATTCATGGTCTCTAACTTGGAAACATGGTGTTTATGCAATACAAGTATGACCATGAAGGCCTTGGTTAATTAATGGTTCTCCAACTTCTTACTATGATGTTTTCTCAACTTCCTTCAAATTTTTACTTTACAAAACTGGTTTGGAACTCAACAACTAAATCTGGGAAAAAATTGGCCCTTATACTTGCATGCTCAATATTGATGAGGCTGAGGACATTGATAAAATTTGGAAAGATATCTCCAATATAGTTGATTTACCCCCTGAAAAAGTCAAAGAAGCTATTATGCCTGTCAAAGATCTTTATGTTGTTCTTGATCATACCAGAACAGTCTTAATGATCATTCAAGATGGTGGATTACCAAGTAATACAGGAGGTGGATCTAATTGCAGAAATGTTTTGAGGAGAGTCTTTGCCTTATTGAAAAAATACGTATGGTGGTAAAAAATCGGAGAACTCTAAGGTTTGATCCAACTGTTCTAAGCTCACAAAAACGACCTTGCTCAACTCTATGGACCCTTCTCTGAATATAAGAGTTTCAAATAAATTATTTCAATTGAGTTTGAAAGATGGCAATCAACAGAATCATCTCAAAAGAAGAAGCTCTAACAACTTTTATCAAAAAATAAAGGAAAACTTTCACTTGATAACTGGATCATGGTAATGCAAAGTTGGGGTATCCCTGCTGACGCAATCGCTTAGATCTGTAAAGTGCCTGTTCCTGATAATCTCTATGCAGTAATAGCTGAAAGAGCCGAGAAGGTTGCCAAAGCTACTTAGCTAATCCTCTATGATAATATTGGTTATCCTGAGACAGATAACCTTTACTATCAAAATCATAGACTTGAGTAGTTTGATGCCAAGATTTTAGCTGTACTTGCGAATGCTGAAAACAAAGAAAAAGGTACCAACATTATCATCCTTGACAGAAGTGCCTTTTATCCAACTTCTGGAGGCCAAGTTAATGATGTAGGAACTATTACAATTGGTGATAAGACTTACACGGTTTAGGATGTTGCTAAAGTAGGAAAATGCTTCTTGCATTATCTCAGCGAAGCAGTTGATTTTCAATCATTGATTGGAGCTACTGTACATGGTAAAATTGATGTTGAAAGAAGAAACACTCTTAGAGCTTTCCATACTGGAACTCATATCGTTTATGCTGCTGCAAGAAGAGTTCTAAAA
>Ga0194117_10002008_pt1 | contig 22388 bp, 13 predicted proteins | sample TA2MahsurfametaG_FD_160579 | JGI IMG/M metagenome (GOLD analysis project Ga0194117, IMG submission 160579) | Freshwater microbial communities from Lake Tanganyika, Tanzania - TA2015009 Mahale N1 surface | ecosystem: Environmental > Aquatic > Freshwater > Lake | place: Tanzania: Lake Tanganyika...
AAAAAAAAGTATAAAAAGAAAAAATCTGCAGTAGATTACTATTAACCCTAGTAAATGATCTAATCACTAAATTGGAAAGTAAAGCTATAACCAATAAACAATAATCCACTTAAAAATACACAGGCTTCCTAACCAAGAAGAAGTTCTCCAATAGTTCTTGAGAAAAAGAAAAAATCACTATCACCAAAACGAATACAAAGTTTAGATTATGATAAAAATTAATCAGAATTATAGGACTTCAACGTGAAACCAAAAAATTAATTAAATAGGAGACTAAAGAAAAAAGGATCGAATAATTTTGAAGTGTAGCCCTATCCTTCTCCCGATGTATCTTAAAATAAGAAAAAATAGCTAAAGATGAGACCAGGAAAATACACTTTTAGTGAGTTAATGAAATATCTAAAAGGATTAAGACTGAGATAAGAAGTAAAGGAAAATATTATTTTTTCCACAAAGTGGGAGCAATCTCTTTCAAAATCCCAAAGCTATTTCTGCTAATTCGTTCAGAACAGCTAGCTTTTGGCAGTAGCTATCTGCATAAAAACTGTTGAAGGCCCTTATTGTATAATGCTATGGGGCCCTATCTATAATTGCGATTCATAAACCTCAAACATACTGTTTCAAAAATACATTTAGTATATTTAAAGACATACAAAAGATTAGTAATTATACTTTAACGGAGATTATATAGAAGAATTGAAAAATTCTAAATTTGTCGAAAAAAGATAAAATTTATTTAGCAGAAAACGATTTTTTTAAGGTTCTACAAAGTTACCAGATTTTTAACCCTTTCTATCTATCAAATGTTCTAACATACTCTTCAATCAAGGTAAAACTATTTCTAACATTCTCTATTCTTAATAAATATAATCTTTTTCTAAACAAACTACTTATATTTCTCCTGTAGTGGCCCTCATTCAAAAGCGTGATCTCAGTTCCTAGCTCTCCATGCTTGTTAAAGTAAATGAAGAGCTCAAAGATTTGAAAGTCCTTAATCACTTACTCCAAGATTAATCTTTTGACACTTACTAATAAGATTCGAAGCTAAATATTAGTAGCATAAATGCTCTCAGATGCTCTATTAATACAGCTTTTAAGTCATCTTTTATAACGAATGAAGGGTTTATTCGATTAAGTGGTTTTTAACTCATGAAAACTCAAAAAGAAATCCTTTATAAAGTTCCATGCGTGAAAAATAATACCTTTGTTTACTTTGGAAAAGGTTTTACATATTGTTCCAAGTTTGTGCTAAGCTCCAAAAGATAAGGCAACAGAATCTTAGAATTTGATGTCAAAATGTTCAACAAAGAGCTTTATGGTCGTTTACCAGTTGAATCAAATGAAGGTTCTTATGGAAACTGGGAAATAAGTCTATGGTGGTAAGATTAATTACAAGGTCGAGTCAAACACCCAAAAGGATCTGTCTAGAGTTTTGGTCCTGAGCTATTTTTTACAGGCATCTAGATTGAGGGTGAACTAGTCTATGCATTCTAGGTCAAGAAAAATGACATACTATTTTGATAATTGTTGAAGAAAGTAATTTTCACATGTATTAATCAAATATTTGCTTACTATCATTATAAATAAAATTAATAAGACTAGGAAAAAATGAGGCAGCATTCCAATACAACCTACGAGGATGCAAAAGGTCAAGGCAAACTTAATGTGATCAAGCCGAATCTAACAAAGAATACGATTTATCGTAAGAGCTTCTCCCAACAAAAACAGATACCAAACATTGTGAACCACCATAAAGAGTATGATAGATTGAAAGGGCCACATTTGGACATCAACACAGTCTACAGAACTGGTTTTTCAGGAAATAATGGTGATAAAATTTAAAGACCTCATCCTTAAGATCTTCTAAGAAGTAATGGACCTGTTTCCAACTTGAGCTCTTATACCTCACATTTCCCAGGATATAGAGGAGACAACCAATATGTTAAACCCACCGATAAACACATAAGAGGTCATTTCCCTTTGAGAAGTAAAAGCACTTATGCTGATACTTATATCAAAAAAGAGCAAAAAAGTGATAATTACGAATACTACAACGATCAACTTAAGACTGGCTACAATTGGTTTGGAAGAACCACTTATAGTAATTTTTTCGGCAATCCTAATCCTGAGTACATGGCCAAAAAAGTTAAAGTCATTGAGAAAAAAGAAGATAACCCTAACTTCGATCGTCAATATGGTACTTTTAGATTTATTTAGAAACCATTTACAAAAATGATTTTATAAAGAAAGAAAACCCACTTTGCCCTTCAAAGATTCAAGCTTAGACCAAACTAAAGGGATAGTTCAACAACTCCAAATACAACTTCGCCTAAAATGCAGACTTTAAGGCTTTATCTCCATAATTCCATGCTATATCTACTTCTAAGCACTCATATGTATGATCATGGATAATTTTAAGTTTAATAATATTCACTATTTTGCATTTATAACAAATTTTATTCTTTTGTTGTTTTTTAAAACCAAAGGAGTATCAATAAATTATCTTTATTTTGAACAAATGCATTTATAATAAGATTTCATCAATCAAAATCAGTCAGCTATCATTTCATTTATTCTAATTTACCATCAGATTCTGTCCTTGTTGCTGCAAATTTTTAGCTAAAGATATATTATTAGTCACATTAAATTTAGAAAACCACCTTCCCACTCGACGAATTATACTGCAACTTCCCTGATATATAAGCAACGATTATTTGTAGTAGGAAGTGTACGCTCCGTTTACATAAATAATATCTCCTTACGAGAGCAGTCTGCCTGTCTAGTTAAAAACATTCATGTAACAGCAAGCCGTCTAGTCTGCAACTAGAAATTGAGTTATTTATCCTTTTTTGGTTTTGAAATTGCCCTGTCGGGAGATGATTATTATTTTGAGCTCAATATTTTTTTATGGTTGAGTTAGATTGATTATGGAGTGAGATGGTTTTCCTCTGAAGATGAGAGTGTTGGCCTGTTGGAAGAAATTACCCCTGAGTTCTACCTATCGATTCATTTTTAAATCACAAGTAAATCAGAATGAAATCTATATAAAAGCTTTTAGATTAATCATATAAACTAAAGTTATGAATATGACTCTATAAAAGTATAAAAACATTTACTACTTTAAATTATAAAAGATTTATCAATAACTCTGATTGTTTATAAATAAAAGAATATTGAGATAGTTTATAAATAAAATGAATCTTGAATCCTTACTAAGATAAAAATAAGAACTCACGAGTGAGCTTGTTAACAGAAAGAAACAAGAGGACATCTTCTTTCAAGAAAGAGACTTTTATTAGCTTGAACAATTCAAGTTACAACTCATTGATTAGCTTATTGCTATCAAAAAGAAGGTATAATCAAGATGACTAAGGGATATCGCTCAACAATATTCGAATCTTTTGCCTAAAAATATAAACAAAATCTTACCTCACTCGCTGCTTTTACAAACGATTTGATTCAGTTTGTACAATAGTTTCAAACTTTGCAATTAGCCCATAGACATCATACATCTCAAAGCATACTTCTTGCACTTTTGTTAAGTAAAATACAACACAAAAAAGTTGTTTTAGTTTTAGATTACTCTCAAATGGCAAGGAACTGCCAAATGTTTGAAAGATAAGGAGAACTAGACATGGTTTCTTTCGTGCAGGGTTGCTTGTCTCAATAAAACATTTAGCTTATAGATCTTTCTTTGAAATTTGTATAAAGAGCGCAAATCAATTCGAATAACATTGTTATTTTAGATCTTTTTAGCTTAGAACTACCTAAATTCTTTTTAACAGTAGTCCAAAATTATAAAAAACTAAGAAACTCAGCCAATTTGGTTCTGTATTACTCCGAACAACAATTATTGTAAATTGAGTATTTAATTAACCAAATATAAAAGAAAAATGGATATTTTGAAGGTATTACACTAGAATTGAATCCTCACCATCCTGTTCAAACATTCGAATGTGAAAACTATTCATAGATGTTTGCGAAAATTTTTTCCTTCATTGAAAATATTAGCAAATACGCATAAAAACAGGACATCATTATTTACTATCCTTTAGATGAGCCTCTTTATAAATTCATCAGAAGATTTAAAGAATAAACTTTGAAAGCCTCTTCAAAAGATACCTATAACCTTATAACTACATCAAATCAGGAACTTTCCAAACAAAAAGTGAATATTTTTCTTGTAAAAAATGAATAGTAACTAAGAAGATGGAGATACGATTACTCAAAAGTATTTATGATACAAGACTTCGGTTACTAAAGTCAATTCCTTTTCGATTATGATATAGGTTGCTATATGGAAAGATATACCTATGTAACTTTGAGAGAGATGAACAGAAGAATGCTTTGGATTGGCTCAGATCGCCCCGGAGTTTATTATTACTTAACTGAGTAGACAATACCTTCTTCTACTTTTTTAGATAGATATAGCTAAATATCAAGTTTGATTGTTTTGGCTATTCATTATGGACATCTGTAATTGATAGATTTGAGTCACTAAAGAGTCAAAAAGTGTATAAAATACTTGCTAGATCTCGGAATCATTCAAATTGATGATGCAACTAAGAACAGTTATAAAATCGAAGATAAAAGATATATTGAGTACATAGAGCAAAATGTAAGCCCTTTAGAAACGAATTTAATGTTGAAAGTGCTAGATGATTAACAATTGTTAGACAAGAACAGACAAAGATTTTTGAATTTGATGGCAATGACAATATCTATAATCAATAGTGAAGGTAGCTTGAGGAAGATGAAACAAGAGATGTAAGGAAGCCATATAAAACCCTATGCTGTTTGGCGTAAAAGTGGATACCTTTAATCTTGCTTGTAAATACTTACGAAATGTGAATTAATTTAATCAAGAAAACATAATTCAGCCAGTCAATAATTCAGACGCAAAACTTCAAGGACTTTATAAGGCAAACATGAACTATATGAGAAAAATAAAGTTAAGAGAAAGAAAAATTTTGAAGAAATGGATGTAAATGACTTAATATCAGATTACACTGTTAATGAGGATTTACTTCACACCTTAAGAGACAAAGTTTAAGAGTTAAGATTTGCATTTTAATTTGAAATGCTTCTCATCCTTATTGACAAAGAATGTGTAAACAAAATTATGCAACTCTTTTTAAGTGCAACTGTCAAAAACAACATAGGCATCTATACTGGGTCTAAAAATAGTTAGTATTATAATGGAAAAGAAAATATCTTTCTAAGCTAGCACTGTCTTTTCTTTGTTCTTAATCAAAGACCTTAACTAGTTACAATTGTGAGATTGACTGAGTTTTAAGGCAAAAAAGTGATCAATATGGCAAACTCAGTTCAAAAAGATGCCTATCTTTAGATATTTGGAAATCTACCCGTATTTTAGAGAATGTTTTCATCTAAACCAGAAGCTAAACTTTAAGGAAAGTAATAGATTATAAAGTAAGCTTTATAAGTTAGCAAATAATTCAAATACTAAAACATCTGCTCTGCAATACTCTAACTTTTGGTCAAAGATAATGGGAAGTTAGTGCAGTAATTTTAGTAGTAGAATAACTGTCTCTTGAGTTTACAAACATAATTAGGAACAATTATTGTTAAATTCTTCAAGGATGATATAGAGAATAAAAATTACATCAAAGAGAACATAGATATCCTTCTAAAAAAACTCAACTAACAATGTAAAAATTACTCTAAAAAATTACATTATATGGGAAAATTAAACTTTATTCTGAGCTAAGGAGGAAAAATTTTAGATATCACAGATAGTGATTAAACTTCAAGATGTATACTCAAAAATTTGCCTTTGGAAATTGCTAAGGAGTATGTTGAAAATATACTAGAAGGATATACATTAAAAAGTTTGGAAGTTATTGCGCCAACAGGTTATGATGCAAAGCCTTCTGCTATTATTGAATTTTACTCAAAAAAAGCCTTTTAAAACTTTATATAGGACTATAGAAGAAACATGTAAAAAGAAAATTTTTTCCAACTTTAGCCTATTAAAGATTCACAATACAATTCACTAAAAAAACAGCAAGAGAAAAATTAAGCTTTTGGAAATGGGCGATCTATGCTAGTTTTCAAATGGTATACTTGGAAATCACTTGGAAAAGCACAAGTTAAGTTTAAAAATGAAGAAGGCTTCAAAACAGCCATAACGATACTTGAAAATCAGCCCTAATTTGACCATTCAAAAATTAACTATTCTACAGACACCTCTAATAAACTGATACTAAATATCTAAAACTTAAACTAAAAAACTGACTAAGTTTACATAGCCTAGGCTCTAGGAACTGAAGATGACATCTAATCAGTTTAGATACTGAAGACACCATTGAAATAAACTCTTGGAGATAGTTAACATATAGGCCGTCTCATTAAAATCGGAGCAAATAAGAAAGAAATTGTTCCACATTAAATACTATCAATTTAGAAAAAGAAATTCGGCTTGAAAGTAGCAAAGGTAGCACTTTCGCAAAATCACCTGTTAAATCAAGTTGCGGAGAATCTAAATAAACAAACTAATTTATTTGGAGAGGGAAGAATCTATATTTAACCTCTATTTGAAAGATAAATTTTGATTCCTGAAGGTTGCTTGGAAATTTACACTTAGCTTTATGAAGACTTGCTGATAAGTTTGGAAAAAGAAAAGCCAAAAATAAAATATGAGATAAGAGAAGACGAATAAAACATCTATATGGTTTTAATGAGCTCAATCTAGGAGACTTTATTGTATATACTTGCAAGATTCAAAGAAAAATTGAAGGGTGTTAAGATAGATTACCCTTACTCTGCCAAAAATATTATATTAAATGAAATAGGAGTTGCCAACTTTTTGGATATGGAAGAAAAGTACGAATGCAAGTTTTTAATAAGTATTTATTCTTAAAAAATCAGAGTGCTTGCGAAACAGGAGTATATAAAAGCCATCCAAAAATAAGTTTAAGATAGAATCAATAATCACTTCTTTTATAAAGTGCCTTTGACCTCCAAGAACTATAAGTTTTATCAAAATAACTTGTAAGCGTTGACCTAAATCCAGAAAAAATTTGAACTACATTTAGTTTAACTTGAATAGGATAATTTTGCAATTCTATTGTAAGGAGATGTTCTCATGATAAAAGAAGCTAGTTAATTTATCTACGCTAAAGCTAAAACACAAACAAAAATGAAATAAGCATAAGCTGGTCAAGTCTGTGGAATTTGCTGCGAAAAAATAGAAGAATCCTACCTTCTAGTTTGTCAGCATCGATTTTGTAGAGAGTGTTTAATTGACTATTTAAGATACTCTCTTGGAGATATGAGTATGTTCCCTCTCAAATGTCCTGATAATACCTGTAGAAAATAGGTCAATTGCCTTGATTTAGAAAATCTTTTCGAATTTGTAGACTGGTATAGAATGAGGACAATCACAGTCAATTAATTTTTAAAAACAAACGAAGACTATAGTTACTGTCTTACTCCTGGTTGTTAGCAAATCAATAAACTACAAAAAAGTAGAATGGATGGAATATTTTCTGAGTATATGCGATGTGACATTTGTAAAAGTACTTTTTGTTTGTAATGCAACGTAAAATTTTAATAATTTAGGCTGCTTATCATCCCGGTAGAACTTGTGACTAGGCCAAAATTTCCTAAGATGAAATGATGAATAGGTTTGTAGCAGAACAGGGTGTAAGAAAATGTCCAGGAAAGAGATGTAAAGCATTGGTGACTCGATACACTGGATGTTTCAAAGTTCAATGTAGTAGATGCAATACTTGTATGTGTTTTAAATGCCCAGCAGACAATATGGCATACTACGATAATGCCTTGTAATGTTACAATCATTTGAATGCAGTACACGGAGGGATTTATTGATCTTATATTGATAATCTTTCCTATAAACTGATATAATAACGATTATGTACAAGGAAGAGAGCAAAAAATATATCAAAAGAGAGCATGAATAAATATAAATGTAGAGAAGACCGAATAAAGAAAATATTTCATTGAAGGCTAACTATGATCAAAGAAAAGATAAGAAATTTACCTATCCTTTTATCAATGAAAAAGTCAACACTTCTAGTTGTATAGTATCTGCAAGAAAATAAAAGAATGAAAGTAAAGATAAAGAAATTGAGAGATTAAAGAAGGAACTTTAAGAATAAAGATAGAAAGTAAAATATTTGTAAACTACAATTATCCAGTAGCAATCTTTGGTACTCAAACATTTGGAAATATTGTAGAAGAAATTCTATGAAGTAACAGCATAGAAAAACTAACTAGAAGAACAGCTCAATCAAAAGAAAGTGTAGAAGTATCATCCAGTAACACATTCTAGTTAGTTTGAATAATGGAAAGATAAATATGTAAAATTGTAGGAATAACATAAAAAGATCAAAAAGATAGCGTAGAGTTTAATAAAGATGATGAAAAAAGTTGATGGAGTCGAAGGTGATTTACATCAAGCTTGGAAATGGGTAAAAAAAATAGTATGGGAGTACGAAGGGATCAGATCAAAAGCTCTTGATTGGAAAGCAGTATACGATCAAATCAACGAAGCAGTAGACTTAATACAAAATTGATACTTTAATATAAATGTTCTATGATTTAGATTCTATGTTATATTCTTAATATTTCAGGAGCTAACACGTTATAAAATATAACAAATGAATAGAAAGTTTAACAGCTAATAACATCAAAGACTCATAAGCAACATGTAGGACTAAATCCATCAACTAAAAAATATAACAAATGCCATCAACAGAACTCTAAACGAATAAAGTAAATATTGCATAATATGAGAAAGTACCAGAGATTCACTAGGAGACTATCTCGATAAGGGAAGCAAAGCTCTTACTAAAATAAATAGTGTTCTAAATGATTTAGGTAGCAGGTACTCTTTTTTTGGATGCAAAGGATTGCTAGTTGTAGGAATCTCATTAATAACTATTTTAATCTTGGCTCTCTTTTGATAAACTCATTTTATCTTACACATTCATTCGTGAATTTGATTAATAAAGAGATGTATTTAGCAAAAACTATTTAAATCAGAATCTGTCTCCTCTAATTCTTTTGGCAAGTTGGATATCTCTGGTCATAATAGTGACTCTCTTGGCATGGATTGCGCAGAGGTTAGTGTCCTCAAAGAGAGAAACGAGGTAGGCCTCAGCAGCTTCTTGAAGAGCCAAAACAGCAGAGCTTTGGAATCTGAGCTCTTGCTTGAACTCATGGGCAATTTCTCTGACGAGTCTTTGGAAGGGGAGTTTTCTGATGAGGAGATCAGTTGATTTTTGATATTTTCTGATTTCTCTGAGAGCAACTGTTCCGGGTTTAAAGCGGTGGGGTTTCTTGACTCCAGTAGTGACTGGGGCGCTCTTTCTGGCGATTTTTTGAGCAACCAGTTGTTTTCTGGGTACTTTTTGAGCAGTTGACTTTCTTGCTGTTTGTTTTGTTCTAGCCATTTGATTATAGATTTGAATTCCTTTATTCGTGATATAACTAACTATCTATCCGTTTATTCAATATTTAAAATTTGATTGGCTAAATTAAAAATCACTTAAAAGACAGCACATAAACGCAAATCTTCGATTATTATCTACTTGTGTAATAGTATCAAAGAGCATTACACATTTTAGAAGTAGTCAGTACTCAAAAGAACTTAATTGCAACAGAATAATACATCTTTTCATTCAGAAGCTGAAGATATATTAAATTTTATAATTTTTTGTTCAAATTACTTTTAATAGACTTATTGGAAATGAAATTGTTTGATAGTTGTGCAAATAAATGAATAGAGACAAACAAAGTTGAAATTTTATTTTTTATTCATGAAAATCTATATCATATGTGCTCCATAATCAGAAATATTTATTCTCAATAGCAAGGTTTCCCTTAAAACAATCGGTATATCTTTACTTGTAGATAATTGTAAAAATTGTTAACATTGAAATTTTTGATATTTTCAAGTAGAAGAATAAGGACAAAAATCAAAGTTAATCATTACTTTTTTTGCAAGTTTTTTTCTAAATAATCTATAATTTAAGAAGGAGATATTCTTTTCGCAGGGTTCAATGCCAACATCCTTTTCAATAGCATCTTCAAATCCTCTTCTAAAACTATGCCTGAATAGTTCTATTCATAAAGATACTGCTATAAGTGTTGGACAACTTCAAGCTGCTGCTTTATTATTTTATCAAAGGCTCTACCTTTGATCGCAAATAAACCATACCGAATCACTTCTTGATTTTTTCTTTTTACGACAGTTTTCAAACTCATCCACAATGGAATACCTGATACAATTTACAACAGAACACTTCCTAAGCTCCAAACATCAATAACCCAAGGGTTATTATACTGTTGCACATACTAAAGGAGTTTGGGGATATATTAAAATTCATTTTAGTGAAGAATGAAGTTAAGTATTTCAGGTGCCATATACTAAGGAGTTGCCATTGAAAACTGTCTCAAGTTATTGAAAACAAATGAACTTCCGTAATCAATCAACTTAGTCTACATGATATGGCTCTATTTTGGATTTTCTTTTATCTAGTCCTCAGTCTTAAGTTTGATCAAGATATTTTAAGTTTTTAGATCTGAATGAACAATATTATTCTAGGAGAGAAGCTCAAGGGCTTTGGCAACGTCAAGAATGATTTTTCTGAACTAATTTTGGTTACTTTTAATTCTATGATAAAATTATCGATAGTGAATGCGATAGACTTTTTAATTATTGAACTGCTCACTTTTTAATTAATAGAGAGTATTTCCTAATGAATCCCCACATTTCTCATAAAGAATCCAAGTATCTTTTTTGTTTATGAAGTAGTAATACAATTTTACTAAATGCTTTATACCTGGACTTTTTGCAAATTACTCTTTGGGTGCTCCACCAAACTAGAAAAAATAAGTACCAAACCAAATCTCCTTTATATGAGTTTGATGACTACTTTCAGTAATTATCTGTTTGACTGCATACTTCTTCTTACTTTTTTTGTGCTAACCTAACCACACTAAAGAGAACCCTCCTCTTCCCAGCAGTTTTATTTTATCAAAACCATCAGGGAATCTGTCTCCGAACGTTTAAGTTTCTTATTTACTCAAATCATAAGGGTTCTTCTTTTTCTTCTCCCATTTTAAATCTATTTTTTACATCGAATCTTACCGTTCTGCGTCAATCTTTTTAAAACTCTCTTGCTCTCTTTTTAATTGATACTTTGGTGTTGACTAGTTTTTAAAAATCTAGCTTTTTTCTTGTGATTATTTTTTCTGTTCCTTGAAGCTTGATTCATCTAAATACGGCTTTTTCAAAGTGCTTTTTAATTAACTCTGTTTACTGTTGGATATTAGTTTTTTCCTATTTCCCAACTCAAGATTTTCCAAACTTTCAGATACATACTTCTCTAGGGCTGTCTTTTTCGAACCTGACCTATGAGAATTGTGTGCCTTTCTAAAGCTATAGTTCTTTCCAGAATGGGGAGTTTCAGCTTTTTATAAAGAAGAGTTCTTTATAACATCATCTAAATAAGTCAAAAGTTTACACAATTATGAACCCAAATTTAATTTTTTGATTCCAAAATTTTTGTTGTCAACTAAAGGTTTATTCTTATCTCCAGATTTATTCCGACTTAATCTTTATTCTTTATTTGCCTTTGGAGGAAGAACTTTTTGATTTGCAGCCTTGGTGCTATTAAATTCGTCTATTTCAGTCTTAAAACGTGTTCTGTCTTGATTTTTTGTGATTTTGAATTTATTGGTAGAGTCATAAGCTGTGATGACTCGTTAACCTGATTTATTTTTAGACTGTGACTTAATGCTTTTTTCGTAGCTATTTTTTAAATCTTCGATGTATTTGAGTTCTGGCTTTTTTACAAAAGCTGTCAGTTTTTTGAAGGAATACCTCTAAGGTTTTTTCTTCATAATCTGCTAACTACTTTGAATCGATATTATAAACAAACTCAAACAATAAACTCAAGATCTTCAATTCTATTAATTTATGGTTTTACTTTTATTAAACCTTAAAAAAACATTCAAATGAATCTATGTAGATGTATCATTGAGTGGATTTCTTTGAATAACGATATTGCTTAAGCATATCGCTAGGAAGAGCCTCTTGTGACATGTAACGCTTGTAGTCACCAGTTTTAATAAGTTCAATTGCTTCTCTGTTAGCTCTTTGATTTCTCTTGTAAATACGGACAATCCATCGTTAAGAAGTAAAGGCTTCAGTGAAGTAGTGCAATTTAAAGTTTTTGTATCCAGGATTTGCATTTCTAACATTATCATAACCTTTAGGTTTTCCATATACAGTATCAACTTACCAAGTACGATAATAGCTGAGTTTATACATAAGGCAGTTTTGCATGGAGGGAAGGACCATATTATCAATTCTGTATCCATATCTTGAAACGTAGTCTTCTTCTTTAATATGGGGATAAACACCACCACCGATTCTAACCATCCACAAGAATTTATTGATATCATCACCTGAGTATCTGCTGATTCCACCATAAATGACCAAAACATAGTCAACATCAAGTCTATCACAAACTTAGAAAGCTTCGTTCTAAGGAGAACTCATAGCCAAACCTACAGTAGCAATATGAGTATTGTTCCAAGTGTTATTATCAACTAAAGTAGTTCTGTTAGAAAATCCTGTGATTTGATAACCATAATCCCACCAACTCATGATGATTGATTCTGGGCGAGTATTCATTCTCAGCCAATAGTAAGCTTATCTATAATCATCAATAATGAATTTTTGTCCATTATGGGTTGAAGAAAGCACAACTGATGGTGATGAATAAGCTTCGGCACCTGACATAACTCCATGATAGACGAAAGTGCTGATAAAGTAAGAAATTAGAATTACAAGTGGTAAAGCTATATACCATGGGATTCTTTTCTTTCTGCTCTCTTTGGAACTACTTTTTGAAGGCTTATCAGTCAACTGACTAACTAATTCTCCCCATTCAATGCTGAAAGTTTAAATGCATTTTTCGTAAAGCCAACTGATACCGATGGCAGCACAAATACAAGCAGCAGGAGCGAAGACCAAAAGCAGACGAATCATAACTGAGGCGAAATAAACAGACAAAACTGCGTAGATACCAATGAAGACAATATTGTTGTCTCTGTTTTTGTAGATGTAGTAAAGACCAACGGGGGCGAAAAAGATAGCGAAATGGATATCAAAGAAGTAAGAGCTCCAAGTAGTGGCTTGATGTTCTGAGACACTTGCTACAATAGGAATGTATTTCTTAGCATACGTGGGATCGAGGAGGGTCATCGAACGTCCTGACCATTTAGTTTGTCCTAAAAGAAGTAAAAGGATAAATCCTGCACCAAGAGCAATTGATAATCCGATAATAGCATATCTGAAAAGTATTTCAAGTCTTTATTTTCCGATATATTTCTTAATGAATTGACTTAGCTGATAGAATTGAACAATAATGAAAACTCCGTGAGAAGCCATATGCTCTGAGGAAGTAAGAGCCAAAAACTGGACGAAAGGTATTTGCATTGCCAAAAGAGTACCAAGGATGTAGAAAATGTTATAAGCAGTCATTATCTTGTTGAATTTCTCAGCCTATTCAGGTTTATGTGTGATGAGATTGAATAGTACAAAGATAGGAATGATGTTAATGATGAATGAATAGCCTCCCCAAGAAGCAACCATGTAGAAATAAGCCAAGGCAGATCCTACTGACCATAGAATAGATCCAGTGTTACAAGCTTTAATGAAGACATAAAATGAAAATACAAGGGCAAAGATAGCAACTCCTTCGTTATCATAAGATCCTGCAACGGAACGTGACATATAACTGGGAGCTAGACCGATAAACAAAGCAGCAAGCAAACCTGCTCCAGGTTTCTTTGTTACTTCAGATGTCAATAAATAAGCAGCGATGGCTGTGAATGAAGCAAAAATAGGGGCCAGGAACACACAAATGTTTCTAATATCAACAGGGATGGCTAATTTGTGAAGGATTATGTAGAGGAATCCACTTGTTGACTATGTAACATTAAAATTACCATGAGACCAGGATAGACTGTAGCACCAACGTTTCTACCCAAAGGATACCAACTCTCGGAATCGAAGAAGTTCCAAAATTCTCTAAAGTCGTTATTGACTAAAAATTTAGTAGCTCTAAAGTTGAACCAAGGATCGAACTCGTGAATAATAGATTCGTAACGAATTACACTGAACACACGGACTAAACTTGCTACCGAACAGATCAGCATAAGGATAGTTATACGAATAGCTGGTTTCCACTTATGTAAAGATGAGCCCTAACTCAGCATTACGTAGATATGATTATAAATTAATACAATTATTGATATTTTCAGTTGATAATATGGCTGTTTTTAGCCGGTTTCGATATAAAAGGTAATCAGGTTAAGATGCTCAAATTGTTGGCTTAGTCGATTTATACATTTACCTGTCCTTTGCTCGATCTCGGCTTGAACTTGATGAGGATGAAGGAGAGCGTGATCGTGATCGAGAGTCACTGGAACTTTAGGAATCAGAGGAAGAATCTCTTCTTTTTCTATGTTTTCGATGCTTTTTAGATTTTTTTTTCTATTTCCTCTCTTTCTTCTTTTCAGAAGGCACTTCCTTCTTTTCAACGAAAGGTTTCAGAAGAACAGGTTGAGAAACTTCTTCTGAAATTCCAAGTTGATCAATTTCTAAATGGAGTATGTGATACTAGAGCTTTATTGAATGTTTTTGAGCATAACTGAAGTAAATTGTGAAGTGAATAAATCATTAGGTCTATTGAAAAATGGAGTAGTAATTGGAGGCCTTATAGTTTTTTAGTTTTTAGGCTAAATAAGCTATTCCATTTTGTAGTAAGGTTATGATGGCAGTTCAAAAAGTAAAGCTATTTTCTTTGCAACCTCAAGATCAGGCTCATAACCATCAGTTGCTTTCGAAATCTCATCTCTAGCCTAAGGGCCTAGCTTCTTTTCAATAGTCGAAAGACTAAGAGGTTTCTTTCTAACCCAGCGTATCTTAAAGTTACCTCCTAGGCGAATATTGCTGACACCACTCCATATCGACTTGTCAGGTATTTTATCAGGTTAGCTTTCCATTCTCGCCAATCCTTTCAGTTCAAAAGATCTGTTGGTACCAAATAAAATGAATACGTGTTTGAAGCACTGAAAAGCTGTTTTAAATTTATCCTAAATATTACTTTTTGGATACCTGATTTGGAAAAGTTGTTGCCCATACTGAACAATCTCTTGCTTTTTGTACGTTATCCTAGTTTGAACTTTTAGCAACATAAAATCTGCAATCTGTCATCATCGCCTACAATCTTTCATTACTTATGATTTCATGAAATTTGAGAGGTTAATCCACGAGATTTCTGATTGTCATATCCACACTCACACTTGACCCTTTTTTGATATACTCATTTGGAGCGTATTAGATGGATGTGATAACATTTTTTATTTTCATATCGTTCTCTCCCACTCCGATCTTACGACTTATCAAAGTCTTGAGATTTTTGACGGTAATAAATTCATAGTCGATTTCTATGTAATCAGGCGTTGGATTCCTTCCTATGTTGAAGAAAATACTCATAGCTCTTATAGCCAATATTATATATAAAATTAGCAGGTTATCTTGATCCTATCTCTTTATAACAAGAAGATTAACCTGCCTCTAATGAATATTTGGGTAATTGTGATGTGGTTTGCGTAGGTAAGAATTTAAAAATAATATGATTTTATCATCTACTTCTTATTTCTTTATCTGCTTACTTCTTTACAATCTCCAAACTATTATTGTCCAATTCTTTTAACAAAGAAAGTACTGCAATCAAGATATTTTTATTTCGAGAGAGATTCTACATATTAGGTGTGTTTGACTAATACTGTTGACTTATTTACTTATTGCTACTTCCTCTGTAACCGTGCTCAATATTTTGTCTTTCTTGCCTCTATTCACGATGAAGTTAAGAATAGGGTCTTATCTTTTTCACCTCACTTTGATTCACATCGCTCTTCTTTGAAGATTGCGCTACATAAGATTCCTTTTCTTGAGGAAAATTAATGAAATCAAGCTCATACTTTGGATGTGCAGCTGCAGCTTTTTACTAACTAGTAACTACATTATTATCAAGTTTGGTAAGATTCGGAAGATGATGTATAACTATCTCTCGATAGTTCTATATCTGAGCACATGGATTATCATGAAGCCACAGGGATTTAAGATAGGGGAGGTCGAGGAGGTATCTGATCTCTCTCAGATCTGTGATACAATTTTTTCGAAGATAGAGTTCCTGGGTCTATTTAAATATACATGTAGTTTCGAGCATTTTGCAAAATCTTTAAGAGAGTTGATCTTGTTAACACTGAGAGATATAACTTCGAGGTTGGGCATTTTTTCAATGAGTTATAAATCTTCTAACTCATTCCCCCATAGATTAAGATTCTTAATATTGTTGAGATTGTCAGATTTAGTTTTGTTAAATACCAGTTCCAATGTGAGAGACTTCCCTTTTGTGTTGTTACTCATGTATAACAAATTTGAATATTATAGCAGTGTATAACATCATTTTAGAAAATATAAAAATAACGAACTAGAATACTTTACATTTCGATAACATAAACTATTCGATTTCACTATCTTGATTGATGATCTTTCATTTTTTGATAGAAAAAAACTAACTCCCACTGTTTGTTTACTTTGATTTATAAAATGTAATGAAAGTGGGCAGAAAGGTAGTTTACACTATCCTTCGAAAGGTTATAAATGGTATATCGTTTTGAAGCTCAATTCAGTACAGAAGTGCCAAAGTATAGGTGTTATTTAAATTATGGAGTATATAGAATTTTCTATACAAATATTTTAGAAAGAATGACCTACTCTCATACTCTCCTCTTTATCCCTGCACTTCTCCCTCTTTAAGACATCTTCACTAAATACATTTCAGGTAATATGATAGAGAATATGCCTTTCAAACTCTATTCTCAACAAATCCAAGAGAAATCCTCTCAACCCAAAAAAAGAACAATAAGAGGGCCATACAGAAAATACTCTCCCCAGTAGAAAAAAGACATCATCCAAAGAGTATTCTTTCTTTTATCTTAGATTCTTCAAGGAGCTAGTTTGAAATCTATAGCTGAATAGACATAGATCCCCAAAAGAAACTTGATTCGATGGAAACACTAGTTCATTCAAAACAAAGGCTCATTTCATAAAATGAACTCGGAAAGTGATGACTCTGAAGAATTTTAAGAGAGCAAATCACATCGTTCTCAAAAATACTCGATTTAGACAAAATCTATTATTAGTGAATCAAGCTTAAAGGTAGAAAAAATCGAGCTTTGATAGTTTAATATTAATACTATTCTTCAGAATGCTTCATCAAATATTAAAACTAACTTCTATATCATATAATTATTTTTGTATTCAATGAAGCTGTACTTAAGTTCTTTGTCAATTATTTGCCACTCTTTTTAACCTCGCCCTGTTTGATCGTATTCTTTTTTAGTAATCTAAATCTCATAAAAATTACATCTCGAATTTGCTATCTCTTTCTTTCATTTTTTTAAAAATAAGATTTTAGTTTTTGGATCTGAGCACTTAGAACTATTTGTTTTGTTTTTTGGCAAGCAAAGTAAGAGCCTGTTGCTTTCTTTCCTCGTTCTTTTATTACCAAAGTTTCATTTCCATCTATTGCATTTTATTTGCTTTGTTATTTTAAAACTAGGCTTCTTCATACTCTCTTAACTTCATCAAACCTAGTATCTTTCTTTTGATGTTATTTAGTTGTATTGAAGCTTTGAACTGCTTTTTCTAAACTTCGTACTTTTCGATCAACTCCTATCTTTTCTTCGCATGCTCATTTTTCATTTTTTCCTAAGCTTTTGCAAGCTAGACTACAGTTTTATTTAGAAATTCGTTCCAACAAACATCAAAATTTTCGACTATTTATTCATATTTCTGAGATATGGTCATCGCCTATCTATAAATATATTTACCTCTTTGTCTTTTTTTATCTATACAAGATTCCTTATAGATTTGTTAAGTTTGTCTGTGAGATTATCGATTCTACTTCTCGTTTATTTCGCACTTTGAAGGTCAAATTTCATTATGCATTACTTCTCATAATTGATAAGAAGTGAGAGCATCTCCTTAATCGATTGTAGTTATATTTATAGTACTTGCTCTTCTTATTGGAGCGTGTCTTGAGATAAATAGTTGCTTGTTTCGAAGGTTGAATTGGATTTGTAATTTACTTCAGTGTTACAGCCTAGTTAGATCATTTTATATTAAGAATAAAAATTATTGTCACTTTGTTAATAACAAATCATTACTTCTATGGATATAAAACAAAGTGATCTTTATTTTTGGGCAAGCGGAAACAGCACATTTACAGATTATTATTCAGTATAAAATCAAATTATCAAATAATACATTTTTGTTTGAGTTTAGGTTCCATCGCCAATAATTTAGGAATAGAGTAATGCGACAGGATTTATTCATAGATTCTTCCTTTCTTGAAATTAAAATCTTGCACAATATTTTAGTCGATTACTTTTGATTTAAATGACTTATTTGATTTACTCTTTGTTGTTGACACTGATTTCTTTGTAGTTTCCACTTTGCTTCTCGTCAGACTTTCTGAAAACTTTCTCTTGGTGCTCCCTACAGACTTCTTCTCTTAAATTATTTCTTTTGGAAAAAGTTTCCTCGAATTTTAAACAGAGTAACACACTCGAGAAGTAGCTTCTTATTTATTAACCACACTATCTTTATTCCAAGAATGAAGTATCATATTCTTAACATAGTTTTTATTCTAATCCATTTAAAAGTAGTTGCAATCTAGCAAACTTTAAGGCTATTCCCCAAAATATGCATTTTTACACTACGTCATTCTTACATTTTACTTATTTTCCGTCAAAATCTAATGATAAGGAAGCTCACTGTTACTCCTCTTAGGTAAAAAATAATCCCTTTCACTCTCTAAACATCTAATATTGGATTTCACGCATTTGATTTTAAGTTTCGACCGTTCTGTGAGTTGATTAAGTTGTGTTTCAAGTGCAGTGAAATGGTCTGTATCTGGTACATTCAGTTGTTTTGATGTATTTTCAGATAATTTGAGAAAAGACATTTCTGAATTGGTTTCTAACAGTTCTTATTGATGATTGTAGACGATTTATTGAGCAATAGTTGGTTTTTCAATTTACCGCATTCTGATTGTTCTTATCATTTACTCTTTAGACTTTAATAATAATATTTATTAAAGTATTTAAGTATTTAAAGTATTGGCCTTACATTTAATAGACCATAGATATTGTTTTTAATTTACTTTTAACTTTTGGTTATTAATATTAAAATTGCGCTTATGATTCTAATAAAATCTAAGTGAGTTTTGAGCATACAGGGAGAAAGGTTTACATGATCTTTAAAAAATGAAATGAAACTAGCAAAAATGATATAATCGCATATTGAGCAATAAATGTGATTTATTAGATTTTGTTAGATTAGTTGATATTAAAATTTTATTTCCTGACATAAATTAGCAATCTCCTTTACTGATATAAACCAATATTTAAGAAACACAGACTTAATGGGAATTCTTACTGACTTAGGACCAATCTAGAGCTTTTAATAAGCTAAAAAACAACAGAAAAATCTAAAGATTATGGGGATTAAACAGTTCTTGAGAAAACTAAGACTCTATTCCGGCTGGAATAAACCCAAAGGTCACTAATAAATTAAATGGGGGGAGTAGATCTAAGGTCATTTTTTACAATTTGATTCAGAAGGACAGCTTTAGTTAGCTAAGGAAAATATACCAGAATAATACAATGATCTCCCTTTCCCAATGGTATATGAGTACGGATCTTGGATGTTTGAGATTGTACCAAAAGAACCTCATACAACAACTTACAATTTTTCAGATTACATCCTTTCTATAGGATAAAAATACTTAATCTTAAGGAATAAACCTAAAATCGCTCTAACGATACCTGTAATCCCTTTTATGGGAGTTCGTAATCCTCAAAAAGAGAAGAAATTTTCAAACGAAATTACACAAAGTATATATATCGATGATGATCATATAGCTAACCATCCAAGATTTAGAACTCTTACCAAAAATATACGACTTAGACGAGGGAGAACTGTTTAGAATTACGTGCCCATTTATAGAGATAAAAATACTGATCAAAAATAGCTTAATTAGACATAGCCTAAAGAAGGATTTATCTATATGGATGCGATGGCTTTTGGGATGGGCTTCTGCTGTCTACAATGTACCTTTTCAACTAAAAATTTTGATCATGCACGCTATGTTTATGATCAGTATAATGTTTTAAGTCCAATTTTTTTGGCCATGACAGCAGGTTCTCCCATTTTCAAGGGAAAATTATCGGATTGGGATGTTCGTTGGAATGTTATTTCAGGGAGTGTAGATGATAGAACCTAAAACGAAAGAAATCCTAAATCTTCATAATATATACCTGGCTCAAGATATGGTCCTGCTAACTATTACATTTGGAATAACCCTTTAAACAAAACTGAATATAACGATTTTTACACTGGAGTTCGATAGTAAGACATATAGCTCGTTAAAAAAGTGGTTGACGAATCTAAATTGGATGTGGATGATAAAATTATCTTCCATCTGGCAAATATCTTCAGAAGAGACTATTTGATTGTCCATTCCAAGTTTAAATAAATCACTGATGAATCATCTATTCTGTTTGATATGCTCAATGGAACAAATTGGAACTCTGTTCGACTAAAAGCCCCACCTCACGATGACATCGGATGGCTTGTTGAATTTAGAACTATGGAAGTCCAACTCACTGCGGATTAAAATGCAGCTTACAGTATCCTCATTCACTTGATTGCCAGAATTCTACATTAAAATAACGATATCAATCTCTACATCCCAATTAGTTTACTTCGATAAAATTTTGAGAGAGCACATCAAAGAAATGCTCTTTTAGATCAAAAGTTCTATTTTAGAAAAAATATATATGGAAAGGGAGATCCTCAAATATAATAACTTACTATTGCAGAGATCATGTTTGGAAAGGGAGATTATAAAGGTTTATTCCACGAGATTAATTGTAAACTATAAAGTTGCATGAATGTGTGTGCTAAAGTAAGAGCCTTGTTAGATGAACTTAAAAAATTTATTTTCGATACTGTAACAGGCAAAAGAAAGACTCTAGCAAGTTGGATGCGAGAATACATCAACAAACATCCTTCATATACTCACAATTCGATTCTGAGTAAGAAAATCATGGATGATTTGCTTTTGACTTTGTGGAAAATAGAAAAAGGTTAGATTGTGGATGAAAATTTTAAGCAGATCTTTATGCATTAGAAATTTCCATAGGGCTTAAAAAACTGCAATTGATAGATTATTTTTATGATATTAATCATCGTAAACTATCAAATAAAAATTGATTAGTAGTTGGCAGTATGAATTATTTGAAAATCATTTACTAATTACTTCCTCTAGCGCGATTATGTCACATAAATTGATGTTAGCCTTTAGTAATTTGTTCACATTAAATTTCTTCAGCTTCTTTAAGTTCTTAATGTTTTCCTTTTTCAAAATATTAATAGTCTACTCTGAAATTCCTTTTGATTCCAAATACACGTAATAGAATACATCTCCTTCTTCATTTTTGACATAACGTGAAAAGTCAACGTTGTGTTCTCCTTATTTGAATGGATTGATTTATTTTCTACCTTATGATTATACTAAACATCCTCAATATTATGCTAGTTAGAACTCTACAATGTCATTTATATTTTTTGTTATTTGTACTTATCAATGCATTTACGATAGAAATCGTGGAAAATGAGGATTGATTAAAGCTGAGGAAAAAGTTCAAGATCTGAAGCTAGAGTCATCCATCTAATTTGTAGCTTTGTTTTCTTCATATCAATATCATTTCCAGTAAATTTGACCTTTATCTTGCTTTTACTCTTAGGTCCCTAGCTAAATAACACTCGATTGGCAGGATTTATGGTGATGTTTTGCTTGCCATTTGTGATGATCTTGAACAAGATAGGAGTAGGGGCAGTTGATAATCCTCCTTTGCTCTGTATTTAAAATTCTGCTTCACCTTTTCCATTGATGAAAACTATGTTGTTCTTATTGAGGTTCTGTAGCAATTTAGACATATTTTTATTATAATACTTTTATAAATTAGCGTTGATTTGAAGCAAATTTCTGTCAGATTTTACTATTACAAAAATGATAACGATTTTTTTTCCACTTTAACAAATACTTGATAACTTTTTAAAAAACAATAAGTTTATTGAGCAATACAAAAATTTAAAAACAGAATATTAGCTTTTATTCAAATATACAATAATCAACTGGTTGTTAAGTTTATCAACAAAAAAATAAAAAAACTCAAAAAAAAAA
>Ga0194117_10002018_pt1 | contig 22325 bp, 21 predicted proteins | sample TA2MahsurfametaG_FD_160579 | JGI IMG/M metagenome (GOLD analysis project Ga0194117, IMG submission 160579) | Freshwater microbial communities from Lake Tanganyika, Tanzania - TA2015009 Mahale N1 surface | ecosystem: Environmental > Aquatic > Freshwater > Lake | place: Tanzania: Lake Tanganyika...
ATCTGGCTTTCATAAAATTTGAATATTTCTCGGTATGATAATTTCATTCAAACTGCCATAATTAACTATAATCCCTATCAATAAACAATTCAAAAAAATTAATACGTTGGTTGTTGATTAAATGTGAGGGATTACCGTACTGGTTAAATCATAAATTTCCTGAAAATTAAAAACCTTTCGGGATTAATATTATAATAATTAACTTAAACACAACTCTATCACACAACAAAACCAATGTGCTTTCTCAAAACACTTAACATCCCAAAATCTGTTTAACACTCGTCTACTCCTGCCTCCAAACTATAAAAACTCAGTTTGAGCTCATAATCTCACATATAAACTGATTTCTATTCTCACAGTGAAACTGAAGAGAAACCTCAAATGAAGGTAGATTCAGGACTGTTACTCCTCAACTGCCTGAGCCTCATGAATCTAAATTCACAATTTCTCTTGAACATCGATCAGGTAAAAATAAACTTATTACAGAAACTTAACCAAGCAGCTCAGCTTCTCAACTAAACTGAAGAATTTTTGAATGAGCCCATCTTAACTGAGGAACATAATTCGCCCAAGCGACCGGCCCTTTTTAACGTGAATATTCCACAAAATGACGAACAAAATCTTTTCTAAGCTACCGATGCCCTCTAACACTCTTTTCGGCCAAATAGATTACAAATACAAAATTGTTCTCAACGGAGACTTCTCCAACACTCTTTACAAAGAAAGAAACTTCGGATGCTCAGTTAAGTTGATTGACATTGCAACTGGAAAATAAAAGAATAACGGAAACATTATCAACATTTGCTTTGGAGTTTGTGACTCTCAAGGAGAATGGATCCACGAAACTAAAGAAGGACAAGCTTTTGTCAAAGGAAAAATTGAAACTTAACTTTATCATGGTTTAGCTGAATTTGTTAAGCTCGCTCCCAGAGATGTGAGCCGAGCATTCCACAACAAAAACGTTAACATTGTTTTTTATCCTAAGCCATCAGTGCTTAGATATTCTGGAGAATCATCAATTGAGGAGCATATCGACTATAGCTTAGTTGAGCCTTTAATTATAAGAGATATCTCCATCAAGGCCAAAAAGCGTTAATGAGAATGATAGTCAATGATAAATTAATCTTATTTATTAATAAAAATCTATAAAGATATCGAATTTCATAAATACTTCAAAGAATTGTACTGTATTATAATAATGGAAGAATTCTACAGAAGAAAATATCTCAGTCCTAGTTACTCTAAACCCAGTTACACTGATACTCTCGAAAAAGACAAGACAGTGGCAGAATTAAGAAAATAGTTGCTTTAATGTAAGGAAATGGAGTAAAAATTTGATGATCTCTGTCTTTAGATAGTCAAGTTAGAAAGGGAAAATAAGAAGATTTAGAGCTAACAATCACGCATATAGGGCTAATATCTCGAAAAAATTAAGAAAAATAAAGTTAAAATCACCGAGTTGAAACAGCTTATCTTAGACTCTCGCTAAAACATTTAAGTTAAAATAAAGAAAACTGCCTTAATTTAAGCCTAAAATGAAAAATTAGCTTCTTAGCTCGAGAGAATTCGTAAGTAATCTCTTAAAATCACTAAAGAGAAAGTATAAATACAATCTAAAATTACTGATCAGTAGACACTAATAGAAGAGATAAAAGATAAAGTTTGTAATGTTAAGCAGTCAACCTTTTAGGCAAAAAAAGAAAATCAAATTAAATCTTAATAAATTTAGAAAAACTATCAATAACTCAAGTTAAAGCAACTCAAACTTAAATAAGAAGAACTGAAATGTGAATAAACTCGTAGATAATTTGAACAGTTGTGCTAAAAACGTCAAGATGTATTTATATTAAAATTTAGCTTGAAAAAAAAGTATAAGTTAATTAAGCTCTTATCTTGACCGTAAAAGCTGAATTTTAGCTTAAAAAAAAGGAATCTGTTAAATTTCAGGAAACTCACGAAGAATTATAAAAAGAATTACAAACAAAAGCAGAACAGAGTGAGAAGGCAAAAGAAGTAGCGAAGAGATCTGCTCAATCAAACAAATAGAAAGCTGAAAATATAAAAAAAGGCCAAAAAATACTGATTGAATCTATGCAAAATCTACAAAAGGACCAAATCTACCTTTAGAAAATGAGTGTGAAATAGATATAGCTCAAAAGAAATAATCAAAGACTATAGGAAACTTTAAAGCAACTCAATTAAATACTTGCTTAAGAACAAGAAAGCTATAATCGAATAATCGGACACATGAAATTCTCAATCCAAGAAGACGAAAAAGCCATAGAGAGTTTAAGCAAACAGGCTACTCTGCTTGAAAATATGACTAGCTGATCTTTTACTAAATTTAACTTCATAATCAAGATTAATAAATCCTTAATATGCTCTAATCATTTGATTTTCAACAGTTTCCATCTACAAGGGTATTGTCACGGTTAGCTCTAGTTGCGAGTTCGCTCTTGAAGTACTTAATAATAAATAAAGTACTGCGTTGGCTAATTGCATATTTTAGAAGCTTTGGGCTTTATGATTTTAAGCCAAGAAACTAGTTGAAATACCTTCAGCTGCATCAGCATCAATAGCGACAAACCAACTTACAACAGCGTAGGAAATGACAATCAAGATAACATTGTGCCACAAAGTGAATCCTACAACTCTCAAGTTAGAGAAAATATGACCCAAAAGATAGCAGAGAGATACTAGGAATATAGTTGCAGCCAATCTGTAGTGTTTGATTACGTTATATCCACCAACGAACATTCCTGATGCCTCACAGTTTTGGTGGCAAGCTCTTCCTGAGTTGCAAAATGCTTGACCTGAAAGGTTGATGTAGCCATATGAGTCAGTTCTAATGAGATTGAATAAGTATCCCCAACAATTGCATTTGTTTGCACAGAAAACTCCTGCTGTGTTACAGCAGGTATTTTTATGGCAAGTAAACAGCTCTACTAAAAGAGTTGGGATCTCGAGGAAAGCATTAAGGAATGAACCTCCAGCTACACTTCCCCAATGTCTAGTTAGAAGTCTTTGGAGAGGGAGATACCATGGGGAGTTTTGATTCCAATACCAGCTAGTAGCTACTCCTGAAACGCAGAAATTGACTTAATTAAATGATTTTTACATGCATCTCTTAAGAATTGAAGTCCCCAAATGAACTCCAAAATGTTAAGAATACCTAAAACTCCGGGATTGGTGAAGTCCCAGAAGTTAGTATTACTATTCGATTTCGATGAGAAAGCAACATGTTGGAAGGTAATGAGAGCGATGAAACCAGTTAAGCAAATAAGGAAAATCAAAAGATATACAAAAGTTCCTTTAACTTCATGTAAGAAGTATCTGGCATACTCAAGAAAGATGCCTTGAACACGAAGTGATTGTGAATAGAAGCAGAACATGCTGAAGAGAATAATTGTGAGAATTAAGCAAGTAACAGCAACTCCAATTTTCCATCCTCCATTATTGTTGAAGAAACTTTGTAAAACAATCATTACTTAGATTTGCTAACAATGGTTATCACACCGAGAGCGATTAAGCTTAAAATTGCTAAAATGAAAGCAGTATGAGGAGCTATTCTGGGGAAGAGATGAACCCAAGACATCCAGATCAGGCCAAGGCCGACAGCCACTAGAACTGTGCACCAAAGAGCAGTTTGAAATCCATAGTAATCTCCAAATGAATTATAAGTGCCATCAGTGGTTCGTACGTTGAAAGTAAAATAAGCCATATTCAAGCGGGCTACTTTAGTAAAAAAGTACCTGAGTTGTAAGAAATGCATGCGATGATGAAAAGAGTGAGTGCAAAGACGGCACTGAAAAAGGTGCAGAAAACGTCAGTACTTTGTCTGGAGCCTTCTGCGATGGGGATAGTGTTTTGTTTTTGTACGAGACTCTATCTTTACATTCAATTTGTATTATGAATATCAATAAAATTTATTCAACTCCAATATAGCATTCTCATAGCTTTAGCAATCAATAACTTTGAACAAAATATTTTATTGCATTATTAATGAGGTAAAACTAGCTTTTATAGTTTATATTCGATTCTAATTTCGAAAAATGTCATCAAGAATAGATTACTGAAAAGAGCTGAAATTATTAATTTTTTAGAGGTATGTTTAAAATTTGCAAATCCAATTATAATTACAATCAATGAAGTTGTTCATCGTATGTGGGCGCCAAAACTTCTCCTTTTTTAATTGTACCATAGCCGATCAACCTAAACTTTTTATCAATTCTTCTGCTAAAAGCTACTTTTTCGCCCACTTTTGTGCAAATAGGATTGTTAAGCTTTATCTTCATTATGTCCTAAGTTATTCTAAATGTACGTCATAGACTTGCAAAACCTTTCCTGGGGTTTCAGTTGATCCAACATTGAATTTAAGTGTCTAATCTTCTACAATCTTAGTTATTTTCAATGACTTTTTATCTGAACCTGTGCTCATTGCTTTTTTCAACATAGAAAATTGAATGTCAATTTAGACAAAAATATCTGGAAGATGACCCTCAACTCCTAAAACATTTCCAACCATTCTATCATTACGAGTAATGCTCGGATCGATCATCAGACCAACAGCAATCAGTCCTCCAGGTACGGCATAAAGTAAAGGATTGTTTTCGGCCATAAGAGAGACAACTCTTGATCGAATAGGTGTGAATCTAACATTATCTTCTGCATCTTTGAACATATGACCAGGTCTTAGTTCGATATCCATTCCAACTTGCAAAACTCCTTCTAAGACACTACCACCAACAACTCCTCCTTGAAGATCATCAATACTGGTTCCAGGTTTGTTGACATCAAAGCTTCTGATGATAATCATTTTTGGAGAAACCCTTAGATTTCTTTTAGGGATTGGAATGTCACAAATAGATTAACAGACGGCATCAATGTTGTATCTTTGTTCTGCTGAGATAGGGATAATAGGTGAATTTTTACAGATGGATCCTTTCATGAATTACTTAATTTGCTTATAATTTTCTTTTGTTTTTTCAGCATCTTTGAAAATAATGTCGATTTTGTTTTGAAGGATAATCATGTGGTCTAACTTCATGATTTATAAGGCCATAAGATGCTCAATTGTCTGAGGTTGAGGGCAATCGACATTAGCAGCGATCAGAAGCAAAGCAGCATCCATGACAGCTGCGCCAGTTAACATAGTAGAAAGGAAAACTTCGTGGCCTGGGCAATCGCAGAAAGAAATATGTCTTTGTAAAACTAAAGTTTGTTCGCAATCTTTATTATCGCATTTAGGGTCGTCTTATTTGTCACTAGGGAAAGATTTGTAACAATCTGGAGCGGGACAAGTGGGACATTTGAAGATTTTAGCGTTGGCATAGCCAAGTCTGATTGTGATATTACGAACTCTTTCTTGTCTGAATTTGACTGTATTAACTCCGGAGACTGCTCGCACGACTGTAGATTTACCATGAGCGACATGTCCGACAGTACCAATATTGAGAGTAGCTTGGCGACACATGACTTGGGGTGCATCGGATGTGAGATTGGGGATATCTTCGTAATGTTGTGGCCTAAACTTTTTATTTTGAGAATTTAGTTTTTCAACTTCTTATTTTGAGATTTTTATGATTTTTTACATTAAAGGTTTATAGATCTAATTGATTTCTTTTATACTTCTGAACCAACTTTACTCACAAAACCATAATAAAATAACAAAAAAATACTATATATTGGACACAGATGTTGAGAAAAGATAGAATTTAGTTTTGGCTAAAATTAGAGTGGATGTCTTGTTTTATTTGCAGTATATTGAAATAGTTGTTAGGTTATTTAAGTTATTTGATCCTAAAATAATCCAAAGAAATAAACTTGTATTTTTATAATAGCAATGTAGAAAGAGGGCGATGAACTGACGCCCATGTCTTTCCAAAACTACAATATACTCAACCATACGCGTCTCACTCTGCGCAACGCCAATTTTAACAATACAGGACCTAATAATGAGCAGCAAGCACGAACAGCCCAAATCAAGACCATACAAAAATTTATTGGACGACTTAGAAATGATAATAAAAACTACGACGCAATTCTTTATGAAATGGAGGGAGTCAATCTCTCTAAGTACCTCGAAGAGATTTCTACGTTAATTGCTTCATGCGTTAACGAAAAAGAAATCAGATTTTACACCGATGTAGCGATTGGAGGAAGTAGGTTGCTACCCGATTAAACCAAGATTATGAGGGCATACCGTCGATGCTTCAAAAAGATTTACAAAAACAGTTTGCGAATTTTTACGAGTCCCCATAGGATAATAAGAGTAAACTGAAATCTATACTGCTTTTCATAACCGAGCTCTTTGTATGTGGTTTTCCTTTTCCTTATAAATAGATCAACGAAATGCTAAAAAAATTAGTAAAGGCTGGCACAAAGAAACGAAACAATTTTTCCACGTAAAAGGAGCTAAGGCTCTTTGCTTACTATTACAATTGTGACATTTATTCATCGTTTTTGGTACAGTTTGGCACAATCTTTACGACTTCGAAGCCAAAATGGATTGAAAAATGGGAAAGTTAAGGGAAAGTAGTACCTACATATCCTTCGATGATACCTGCAAAAGTACGTGAAGATTTGACTAATATTTTTTTTGCGAATTACATTAGTAGTTGTGGTAAAGTACTATCTGAAGCATTTGAAGTAAAGTAACTTTAATTTAGAGAATAAAGTAGATTGAAGATGAATTAAGGTAGAATTTGAGGATGTCAGGATAATTCAATAAGCAATTGTAGGCAAACTATAACGAGCTTAAGGAAAAATTCATATTTACTAAGATACAACTCGGACTTATTATCGACACTATGAATTCAACAGTTACTGTTAGGCAATATTAGGCAGAACTGGTAGAGGTAGAATAGATTATGAAAAAATATATCAATAAAGTTGAAAATGTCGAAATCTTTGAAAATTAATTCTAAAGATAACTTTATAACTAGCTTCCCGATCTTTGTAAGACTTAGAATAAGGCTGCTACTTAGTAAGACTATAAAACTTTCAAAGAAAAACTGGAATCTTGTAAAAACAAGTCTGAAAGCTAGTAAGCGGCGAAAGCATTTTAAAGTATAAATAATAAACGTATGCGTAAACTACTAGCAAAAGATATACTTTAGTATAGAAAATAGTATCAGCTTGTCACTCCGTTTCTTTGTCGTATTGGAGCTTTAATAGCTATCAACTATAAAGATCTTGTAGAATGGATTTTGTAGACTCTTTTTGCTTAGTACTAAAAACTTAGATAAAATATCAACACTAACTTTGTTATAAATGATAAACGCAGCAGAAATCTAAAGTATCTTTGTGAATTTACCAAATTCAAACTCATCTAACCTGATAAAATGCTCGCTGTTATCCAAAATTTGATTGATGATCTCAAAGGCTATAACATTTAACTTCTGATTGCTGCCTTATAGTCTGTTGGGAGGTTTCTTTACTTGGCTCCTCAGCATGCCAACAAGTAATTTAATAAATACTTAGATTTACTTTTTTGTTGAGTAAACTCGAGAATGTGATGAAACAGAAATCATTTCCACTTTTTACTACTTCTCAGCTTTTCAACAGTATTAATTTACTCAAACCTCACTTATAGCCAGTTAAACCTCAAGTTACTCAACCAACTGCTATTTAAATTGAAGCTGAAGAAATCATGAAAAAAGATGTCATAAATTAGATTGATTAAATAATATCAGGTATAAAAAGGATATCCAGAACATCTGAGGGAATGAAAGCTATTCAGAAATCGATTATTAAACAGATTTCTCAGTATGATTTTCTTGGAAACTATAACTATGCATATCTATTAAATGAAATCGATTTGCAAGAAATCATAGATTATGTCATTCAAAAAACGATTGAAAACTTATAATAAGCTATTCGTACAGGAGATTATCAGAATTGCCTTCTTTGGTCTCGCTTTTTCGGTTAACTCTTCAAGTATGGACTTATTAAGAGATCGTTCCTCTTCGAAGAACTGTTGAAGTTCATCAAAAAATATTAAGGATAGATAAGTGTGATCAACCTTGTTTGCACAGCACTGTAAACATGTGAGAGCTATCTCGATAGTAAAAAATCTCAAGTTAAAAATCAAAGATTCTTATTTTTGGTGGAATTCAAAGTAAATTCTTCTTAACTTAGAAATATATCCACAAATGCCTATATGTTCCTATGCTTGAGTAATTTAAAATAATTGACGTTTTTGATTATTTCTAGCCCAACCTAACATCCATTAAACCATAAATCCTCAAAAATTTTATGCAGGAAGTTTAGGAGAAGGTATTAACTTCATAATGTAGCTCAATAATAAAGATTTAGATCTGTCTAAAAGTTTAGATTAGTATTTGGATAGAAAGAATCTTAAAAGTGACAAAAAATAATAGAAAAAGTAGTTGAAAGATATGAGAAGCTCATAAAAGTAAATTTCGTCTGAGTAACACTTAGAAGAAAAGAATTCATAACTTTTAATTTCATAAGGAAAATCTTTCGATAATTAATTCCTTAATATTATGAACTCTCATATAAAGGACCTCTCAGGTCGTATTGCCAAACCTGCTTTTGTGTAGAAGGTTATTTAGAAAAAAAGATAACGTAAGAAAGTGGGTGAAGGATAACAAAAGAGAACGATTATAGGACGATGTGGATCTAAATTTGTAAAAAAGTAGGTGGTATTTCAAGCTGATACCCCCAAAAAATAGTGTCAAATTGACAACCTTTAGAAATGAGCTCTTTTAGAGAGATTTAGCTAACCTGATCATGTGATCTAGCGATAAGTAAATGACAATTATTCAAATTAATAAAAATCAATCAATGTCCATTTTTGCCCTCTCTTCTTACATTTCACTAAACTATTCTTAATCTTAGTCGTTTACTTACTAAATGGGTTCGTTCTTTTTCATTTGGTACTCAGGAGCTCCAACCATTTGTAGGAAATCTTCTTACTTAACGTTATCTATAGTTTCATTTTTCAAATCGAATTTGTCGACCTCTCCTTCAGGGAGGTTATAGAAAGGTATTTCTCCTCTTTGCCAGTCAATCAAAATGATTTTAGCTGTTGCGTCGACATCAGTCTAACCTCCTTTTTTTAATTTTCCTTTTTTAATCGCCACTTGCTTCAAGAAATCTTCTGCATCCTCCCAATTAGAAACTCCATAGATTTTTTTGAAAAATTATTTGCGTCTTACTGAATAACAATACAATTACCTTTTTCGATGATATGGGAAATGTAATAAGTGGGATGATCGATTTTTTAAGCTCTTACACAACCTTTCAAGACACTTTCGACGTCATCTTTTCCTTAACTAACATGAACAGTTCCTGGACAGTCGATAAGATAAATTCTTTTAGTCAGAGTAACATATTGCCAAACTTTAGTTTCTCCTGGAACAGGGGCAGCTTTGCATACTCTTCTTTCCTTCAAAGAATTGATAACACTTGATTTGCCAACGTTTGGATATCCAACAAAACCAATGCTTATGTTCTTTTTATCTCGATGGAAAATATCGAATTGACGGAAAATGTTGATAAGTGCACCTTTTCCGAATGGATTTGTGATACTTGATCTGTAAGCAATTGTAGGATAACTTTTACTGAGATATTTAACCCATTTAGCAATGTTCCAGATAGGAACTAAGTCCGATTTATTGAGCAATAAGACCATATGCTTGTGTGGGAAATTCTTTTTAACATGTTCTTCCAAAGCCAATGAACGAGTACCCATCGGATCTCTAGCATCTAAAACTTGCACAAGAACATCTGAAGAGTCAATTACTTTATGTAATTATTACCAAATTCTTTTACTTTGACCTGCAGACATACGTTTATCTCTGTTTTCAGGACGATCTTCATCGTTAAGATTTTTGAGATTATCAAAATCTTTGTCGAGATTGTATTCTTTATTTTATACATTCTAAGCAAGCTAATCCAAGTTTCCAAAGTTTAGTTTGACTCTCTTTCTTCTGCTATTAGGCCCGAAAGTTTATTGATATGTCTAGACTTACAAAAGTCTTAGCTTATTTTATTTAATTGGTTCTTGGAGAAGAGATCTTGGAATTTTCTTTGATTTTACAAATATTTTTGTAGGATCTTCTTCTTTTTTTGCCATTTCGATTCTGAGTTTTTATAGAGATTTCTGGTCAATCGTACGTACGTTACCGAACCATTTACGGTTGGGATCGACTCTCGCCATTTCAGTTGGTCTTTTATGCATTTTTGCTAGATCTGGGGCTTTTTGATCGTACATTTTCAACCTTTTGATGGTATTTTTTGTACGGAATGAACTGCCTGTGCCTGAGGTGTTACCTTTGATTACTCTATCAGGGTTAGTTGCTGCGTTTGATCGACTCTGATTTTGAAATTTTCCTTGCAGCTTGTGGTTCTTTGTATTTCTTGCCGAAACTTTTTTTCCCATTGTTGAAAGTATAAATTTAGTATTCAAACTATCAGCTAATAAAAGCAGAAAACTAACACCATTTTTTGATGACATTCGATTAAAAATTTCTCACTATTTTAAATAAAATACTTAAAATTGTAATTATTTTGCTTAATTACACTAATAAAGATCAGATTCCTTGGTAGCCATAATCTGGGAAGTCAAAATCTTAAATCTCAACTTTCTTCGATTAATTGTTCACACTTATAGACTTCTTCAAGTCAAGCTTCTCGTAAGTTTAAAATTTATTCTACTCTTCTTATGAATGATCTAAAGTGGGTTTTACAACTTGTGTCTCCAATTTTTATGATTTTTACTCAACACCCCACCAATCATCTTGATCATCTTAAATAGGCTTATACTTCGATCTCTATGTGCAATCTTAGTATTACTAAATTTACTTTTTTAGTGTTGCTAAATCTCATCTTTGTGGATGACATGATAAGGATTGAACCTACATTTGCTATAGTGGATCTTCCCTGGATATTTACATTTGTCAACATGAATTATAAAACGTTCATATGGGACAATATGGCTGGGAACAAACGGACATATCATTGCAGTGGTTCTTTTTTCGGTCATATAATAGCTATATTGTTATGAATAGACTTACTATAAATACTGCAGTAGAGAAGAGCTAAATCGCTTAAAATTTATTTTTATATATACTAGCCTAAAATAGATGAAAAGTATTCGATAAATGTGATTTTTTTGAAAAAACATTCTTCAAATGTATGGATTGTCTCTCTTTTTAAAGATAAGTCGCCAGTAAAGTTAATAATAAATTTATTGGAGAAAGCACCAACTATTAAAAAATTTTTTAGCTTTATACAGCAATTAAAGTTGATATACTTTAATTATGAAAGCTACTAAATACCAATTTCAGTAAATTAAGTCAGAATTTATTAGAATGCAAATCTACACAAACCATTATCCTTGAAGTCTCTTCATTTATCAAGCTGTAAACTTCTTATAACCTTACGACAATCATCACGGTAGCTTTTGAAACTACATCTTAAAGTTTGAAATATTTTTTGCTATTCTTTTTACGCTAACTTCAATGTATCACTAAGCAATTCTATTTAAAAATCTCTTTCTTCATCATTTTCTTTGTGTATTAAACTTCGTTTGCCTTTGATAGTGAAAAAAAGGTTGCTTTTGATGAGTTTCGAATTTCCTATGTATTTAGATCGGTGGTTGCCCATACTTTTAATGCTTATATCCTTGGACCTGTCGGTCAGAATAGATGGTTATTAGTTTTTTTGTGTAATAGGGAAGAGCGCTCTATGTTTCTGTACAAGAATTCTACACATCTCTAAAGCTATATATGATTATATAAACCTTATTAAATAAAGAACTAATAATAAAGGCATATTCCAATACTGGTAACTTCAAAATTAAACTATAAATCGTGGAATGCAGTTTATTATTTTGCTTGATTATATTTCTATTTATTTCTTCTCTGTTATTAAAAGAAGAATAACAATGGAGTAGCCAAAATTCAATCCGATTTCTCATCGAAGCAGAGCTAGTGGCAGTAAAAAGAAGTTATCGAAAAAGGAGTCGAGGTAAAAAGAAAATGGTTTTGTCCTCGATTGTCTCAATTCCGAGAAATCTAAACTTAAAGTTTATCACTCTATCAGTGATAAAAATCTCAATTACTTCATAATTCGGGCTCATCCCAATTGTAAAAAGATTAAATAGCCAAGTATATCTTTTAAATCGTAAAAAATGGAGAAAATTAATCATATGAGATTCCAAGAGATGCTAAAACAATAAAAGTAAAAAATTCTTATTACTGAAAACACTCCTTAAGCCACCAAACATTATGAAAAATCATAAACTCTAATTAGCAATAATAAGTAGCCTGCTTAAAATGGCCGTCTTCTGGATTAAATATAGCGTTCTATAAATTTCAAGCCGAAAGAAATTCCAATAAAGTAATAAAGATCTTTTATTGAAGATTCGCTTTGATCTTTTATGTTTAATATACTTTTTCATAGTATTTGATGAAAAAAGATGACTTATATCAATTATTAGATTCTTTCTTAAGGTGTTTAATATTAAACTTCTTTTTTGTCACATTTTGCCTCGAAGTTTGGATAAACTCCTCTTAAATCAAGTTACTTTCATTCATATCTTCAGTTTATCTTAGTCTGATAGATAATTCCTCGGCACTAGCCTCCTTTACAACTTTTTTTAGCCGAACTCCTAAAGTCTAAATCTTTTTATTTTTGATCTCCATTTGTTACTAGATAAATAAAAAATTACATATTTCTTCATTTGGCTCTGCAGAGATTAACAAAGAATTGTAAATTTCTCAGCTAAACTTGCATTTTTAGGAGAATAATCGTATTTGAATTATTTAAGATGTCGGTTAGTCCAATTTATGATTTGTTCTGCCAAAAGTTGACTGCGATTTACTTATTGCAACACCTTATCTTTGGTGTATAATTTGTTTCCTCTAAGCCCTATTTATTTTTAACTTATAGAGAGCTTTTCTTCATTTAAATTTCTGTATTCTGTCATTAGCCTTTATCTCTTTTGCATCAAATTTTGAATATAAGCTTCATTTTCTGATATAGATTGAAGTAAGCTTTAGGCTGTTTGTTCATAAGAAAAAAATTTGCTATTCAACATTTGAGGTTCATTGATACCCTACATAAAAGTAAAGTTACGGTTTTAACTTTAACAAGATGAAATGCACCTTGAATATTTGAGTATTTTTTAATTAAAGTACTCACTTTCGATTAGAGCATGCAATCAGCTACTCTATGCGCAAGGATGATTTCTCTCATGTGGATGTTCTTTTCATCAAGGGTGTCATTGAGCTCAATACTTTGTAACTCGTAGGTCCTTTCTTTTCTTTCTTGTATGAACTTATCTCGTTAGCGTACTTCATCTATCTTTTAGGAGTAATCCTAGTATTTTTTCTATCTCACCTCCTTATTCTTGAGGTATAATGATTTACAACTTTACAAAGAAGAGGATAGTTTTTGTAGTTTTTAATCTTCATGGATTAAATTTTAGTCTAATAATTTTATATCTTTGGCTTTTTGCTTTACCTACTAATCTTTAATGCGTCCATATTGCTTGTAAAAAATCTAATCCTTTTTCATTCTCATAATTATGTTCTCCAAAATTTTAGTTTGCATTTTTGCATCATCTTCTTTGCTTCTTATCTCATTCGTTTCTTTTTCTTTGGCTGCAATTTTAGCATCCAAATCAATACGGCTTTCAAAATAAACCTGATTTTTCCTTTTAATAAGCTCAATCTCTCTTTTTTTGAGTTTTACACTGTTCAACTCACTTCTGCTGACTTTGCTCATATCATCAAAGTTTTTCCGTATTGAACCCAAATACTTTGAAACTATTGATACTTCATCCAGTTTGCAGGCAGACCTTACTTTTGTTAAATGTGTTTCGTAATACAGATTTTATTTTGAATTATCAAGTGCTTACCCACGGTTGACAGTGGGAAAATTTTGTGCACTCTTATCTTTTGACCTGCTCTAATTGAAATTGGTCCGACTGAGTCTGGTAAACCTTGGCTGTGAGGTCTTGAGCTCGCGATGGAGATATGTTTGGGGTGGTTATTCGAACATGGAATGTAAATATTTAGAAATTAGAGCTTTAAATAATACTAGTAAGAAACTAAATAGAGTGATATTATGTTAGGGGGATTTAAAAGTCAGAAGTATCAGATGGGTAATGGGTAAAATGTGGGTAGTATAATATTCTTGTATCATAAATAACTATTTAATGTTGGATTAAATCTTGGGATTGCTTATTAAATAATAGAGAATGTAAAATTGGCCCCAACAGAATATTTCCGAAGCACTGTATAGAAATTATATAATCAAAGGGTCCCAACTGATTAAAACTAACCTTATTTTAAAATGCAATAACCAACTGGAACTCAAAATCAACCTTAATTTTAACGCAAATTTCACCCCCTTTTCAAGTTTGCGATCTTTACCTGCCTCATCACGGGCTTCATTATTTACAGACTCATCTTTACCTCTCCAACCACACCCTGCATAAATGATGCCTACCAAGATTTCACCCAGAATGCTAATCGAGATTTTGCTGCAGATCCTTCCAAAGGTCCCGTCTACCCAGGAAATGGAAATGATTTAAGTCTGACTGGAAAGGCAATGATAGGGACGGGCCAAGTTTTAATGGACCTATGGATTGGGATATTTGGAGTTTTTTGGTACATTTTCGATAATCTAGGTTAATAAAAACAAAAAATGTTAGGCCTTTAATGGCAGCTGCTGGATTTTTTGTCGTCAGAGGGGCTATATTTCTTGTAACTTCTTTATAATTTAGAATGTCTAAAGTTTTCCCTATCCTAGCGATTTCATTTGGAAAAACCCAGGCTTTTTTTCTTTTACAGTCCCTTACGGGCGTACTAGAGATTTTTTCTATTCTGGGCATACAGGGATACTCACCGTAATCTTTTTTGAGATGTGGACCATAAACTATAGATTGCTAGCTGCATTGGCTTTAATTTCACTAATTTTTATGATAAATCTGTTGATAATCACACAGGTGCACTATACAGTTGATATTATAGGCGGTTTAATCTTTGCAACCTTTATGCATAATCTTGGAAGCAAAACAGCCTTTTATACTGACAAAATTATGAGTTTTCCATATTGGCTGACATTAAAAATCTACAATAAATGTAAAAATTAAGAGAAAAGTGAACCTCAGAAGTTAATTGCGGAGATTTAGCCTGTGCCTGTGGTGACTGAGAGAAATACATATGAAGAATTGAGTAATGACGGTAAAAAATGATTTTTTTATATATAAGCTCATTATTTATAATTCAAATGAATGGAGCACCGACTGCTGTGATCGTCGAAATCGACCTCAAAAAGAAAAAACTAGAGGAGGAGATTATGCAGCTCGAAAAGTAATTGCTTCGTCAGGAAAAAAAAACACATAAGGAGGATATATCTAGTAAACACAACAAATCGAAGTTAAGCGTGAACCTACATGAATAGCGCATCCATATTAGATCCGCATTACGCGAGTCTAAGTAGTTGAAACCTGCGATTAGTGAAACTTGGAAACAATTATTCAAAGTAGATCCTCAGTTGCATCGTCCGGAGTCCGTATTATATTTCGACAAAAAGGAGTACAGAGTTTAGATATAATTTTCGAAGGAGAGAGATGAGATTTACAATAAGGCGAGGGAGAAGCTGGAGAGATAGTCAAAATTTATATTTTGAGGGAGCCTTTTCATCGATGATTTGACAAGTTTTGATTATATTCCAAATCATAAATAATATATAATACAATAACTTAAATACGAGGATAGCCTCTGAGAGTTCGTTCATTTGGAGTCCAAACTTCTCCCATTTTGATGTTTGTAGTCGCTTGCTGATGGATTTTTACACAATACCTTAGTTTGCTGGGGTATGAGGCAATAATATAATTCTAGGATAACCTTCTATTGAGTAGTTTTAATTAACCAAAAAGTTCTATAACAGAAAAACGAGTAAAGAAAAGAGTTTAAAAACTTTATGTCTCAATTTTTTATTTATGATTGCCGTGTAAAGATTGATAAATTAAAGATTGGCACTAATAGCAAATGATGAAGTAACGGGACGAGATTGGGTTGGAACAGAAAGAATTTATAGTTTTAAATGCTAAAATAATTTTGAGATTCAATAATTATTTTTCAGCAGAAAATCCTTATGAGCAATCCACCCCACTATTTCGGAAGAATATCCCCTCTCCCCTTTACTCCTATCAATACTCTCTGGCCTTTTAATACACAGCTTCCACTCGCCACCTCATATAATATTCAAATTCCGGTTTATTCCAATCAACTTTCCATTCCCTATCTTCTGCCTCCCCAACCCATGTTTAATGCCTCCAACAATGCTTACTTTAGTTCTGGCATTAGTCAGATGCAAAGTCGTGGCAGACAAGTGGGTTTAAATTTGTCCACTGTGAGTCCTAATGGAGGGCTTTAAAACAAAAATTAAAAAAAGAAGAAATCTACAGAACAGTTGACTGTGAGCTTGATTTCTGATGATGAGGAACCAGTTCAGCTGGAAAAACCCAGCGAATAGAAAAATACAAGCAACAGTAGCAAAATAAATGAATTCAATCCGCCAGCCAATCATCCTTAAGCAGAAGTACCAAAAATCAAGGAAACGAAAGAAACTAAAATAGTTCCGAAGGAGAAACAGTTGCCGAAACAAAAATAGGAAAAAAAAACTTTTAAAACAAAGTAGATCCATAAACAACCTATTATAAATAAAAAACCCAAACAAAAAACTGAAACAGCAATCGAGATTCAGAGGCCTAAGCAAGTTCATAGCCAAAGAATAGTCCAAAAACAAGATTCTAAAAAGGAACCTTACCGCATTCCCAAAAGATAAAGATAACTTTTATAAGTTAGCTCTTTGAGATAACTTAGCCACCCTAGAATTTTGACAGGTCCACAATTTCAGGCTAGAATTCCTAGACTCATTTGCAATACTGGAGGTAGTTATATAATAATATTAGAACGTAGTATTTTTTTGAACAGAATAAAAAGTGGTCTCTTAAGTCGCTAATACAAGGAATAATAATAGTGATTTTTTATATTATTTCTTGTTGATACAAAATTGAGGTTGGTCTTAGCCATAACTGCTTTAAATTAAGGTACTTATTTGATATTGTATTTTGGAATGTGAAACGCAACTACAATAATTTTGGAATTAAACCATTTATTTTCAGTATGAGTAAAGCAATCAAGAAAAGGATAAAGCTAAATCAGTGAAAATGTTACGGTAAGTGCGTGTAGATTTATCGATGAAAAAACATAATTGTTAAAAAATGTAAAAGTTTTATTTATGTATTGTTTGTTTACAATAAAATAAATTTAAAACATAATCTATAAAATTACAAAATGGATTAGAAGTACAAAAATAGTAATGTTTTGAGATTGTCTCGCAGAAGCTCATCATTTGAAATGATAAGAAATTAAATTTATTCTCATCACTTTATTTACTTTCGCACCTTACTAATCACTCATAAATTTAATAAAATTAAGTCATAATTACAAAGAAATCAGGTTAATCAATCAATTTTGAACAGAATTTCATCAGAAAAGTAAATTGAGTTCAAAAAGTTGGGGTAAGTAAGGAGTGGCTATTTGTTGATTCATAAAATAATAAATCGATCTAAACATAGTTTGCATTTCTTTTGTTTTTATGTTCTTACCTCCGATGTTGTTCTTACTGTTGAAAGGATCCATAAAATTGAATTTGATTTATGGATCGTTCAGTATATCTTATAGTTTGTTTGAGTTTGATAAGTAATATTCTTAGAAGCTGTATTCGAAATAAAAACCATAGTAGAGGGCGATGTGGTAAAATAGTTAACCTAGATTCTTAGTCGGCATACTTTTTACAACTGAGCTTATCATCAAAAACAAAGCGTAGGTTTTTAAGCCTCCAGACTGTGGATCATGTAAATTAAAAAGTTGGCACATTTTCTTGAAAATAAAGAACAAAGTTTTTATTTAAGGAAAAACAGACAGTGACTCAATGATATAGATGACATAGTGCTTATTCTGATGATTCCTATGAAAAATTGAGATGTCGAAATGCAGTTTTTTGTATTTTTATCCCAAACTGAGTTTAATTGTATTGATTTTACCTTTGATGAAGTAAATATCTTCGATATCAAACTCATTTTTCCTTGTTTTGAAGATTTTGTATATTTTTTAGAGCGCAGATTCGAAGTTTATGTATGTTGAATCCATCGGTATCAGACTTACATCAATGTCAGAATATGTAAACCATAATCCTGTAGCAAAAGAACCCACAACTTCTACGGTCAGTCCTTGCTTTTTTGCAATTTTATCGATGATATCCAAAAAATTTTCAGCGATAGGGACCATATCTATATGTTTTTGTTACTAAGCTGCAGAAAAAGTCATAATTTAGAGAGAAAGTAGTTTAAAGTCAATATCTGCTACTTTTTATAGCTCTGAATCTTCTTAGTCGCTGCTTTAAACTTCCTGGCTCTACTTATAAGTGATTGACTAGGAAGGTTAGTATATTTCACTAAAATCAACCTGACCGGACTAAACATTAAGTTAAAAGAAACAAATTTAAGAATTAGAGTCTCCAATTTTGGTGCGGAGGTTGAAAGTGGTAAGTGACATTTTATCAAAGTCATTATCAGCAGACTCAATGATAGATTAATCTTTTTCGAGTAAATTGCAAAAACTTACATAGTCTTAGATATTTATACCCTAAATTTTGGCTCTTTATATTACATTTATTCCTTAGTTATTAGTTTAGTAAAAATTAAACTTGTACTTGCCCAACAGCACTAGAATATTAGTTACAGTTTCTTTATTACTTTGATAATGCTTCAGCAACTCATGGCCTACGGTGTTTCCGGAGTCTTTTAATTTTTTATTGATATCTGCACCTTTTTTCAGGAGAAGCTAAATCGTCGAAAATCGCAAAACTTCTACTGCTTAATTTAAAAAAGTTGCACCATTTATAGTCTCCTCATAGAGCTTAATAGGCAATATAGTACGAGAGGAGGAAAGTGTGTTAATAACAATGTCAATATGCCATTTGAGTTTTCCTAATTACTATTTCTAATTGCGTAGAAAGCAGCTGATTTTCCTTGGGGATCCTTGAGTAAGCCTTGGATTTTGTATTATAGCAAAGATTAAATTGATCGAGGATTTCCTCTTAGACAAGCATGCATTAGTACGCTCTTTCTATCTTTATAGCCAATGTAGTTGACATCTGCTGATTTTTTGTTATTAAAATCTTTAAAATGCACGAGCAAATCCAAATATTTCTTAAAATCAGGATGAGTAGCTTTATAGGAGACAATCGTGATGAGAAAAAGGTTGAGATATGTTTATTGGGTGATAGATAATGCTTTGATGTTGGTCTCAAACTCTTCGAAGGTAGAGTTTGGTTTGGTGAGGATGTTGTTTATGAAGCTATAGGCCTACATACTTGCTGTATATTATTATTCCTTTTTCAATAAATTTATTCTACTTAACTGTTGCCAAAACAATCTGAAAGTTTACAGAAGAACGAATAGCTTTGATTTGGATATATACTAAAAGAATAAACATTTTTTTAATGATATCTCGATAGTTTATTAATTTTCCAGTCTGTAAATTAATATTGTTTGTTAGAATGGGTAAAATAAAAAAACAATATAGTAAACAATTATTATATTTTCAATGCCTTTGGCTGCATCCGCTTAGAAATTTATCTTGAAGCAACGACGATATTGTAAAACGCTCGTCTGGATTTCTCTTTAAAGCTTTCTTTATGAAATATTTGGCGTTTACTGACATTTCTTGAGGGAAAGAAAATTCGCACTTTGTTAAAATACAAGTACGTTCATTATGCTCTTCATCGTTTCTTTTCGACTGATATGATAGAAAGGAGCCTTGCCTGTCAACATTTAGTAAGCGAGCACTCCAATAGCCCAAATATCTACGAAGTTGTCATAGGATTAACCTTACAAAATTTAGGGACAGACATAATCCAATGTACCACAGTATGTTTGTCTTCTTTCTTTGCTGTAGATTGCCCATCCAAAATCACATATTTTACTAACTCCCTAGATTATTTTAAATTTACATTTGAAAGGACAATATTTTAAGGCTTAATGTCTCTATGTAGGATATCATTGGAATGCAGATAGTTGACTGCTTCACATACTTAGTAAAGTTTTTGACTTGTTTCTTCCTATTTCAATTTTTTGCACATTTTGATTACTTTATACAAAGAACCTTCCTCCATGTACTCCATTACAATGTAAAAGTATGTTCTGTCACTGAAAAATCCATACATTTTGACTATGTTGGGATGGTTGGCATATAGATTTATTTTTATTTCTTGTACAAACTGGTCTAACATAAGCCTTATCTACTCTTTTTTTATTTGCTTTATTGCCACCATCCAACCTGTTTTCTTATGGATAGCTGGAAAAACTTTACCAAATCTCCCTTCGCCTTTGCATGGACCTAAATGGAAGTCTTCAATTTTAATGTCAATCATGAGTTATCTTTTGGGCTGTCCGCTAACTTTTTTAGACATGGATAGTTGAAAATAGCTGTTTGGATGATCATTCTGATTCATCACTACCTTATCGTTTTTTACATATCGACTGTCTCCCAGTTTATCTAGACTGCCTTTCTGTGAAAACTCACTAAATGGTAGAATTTTCGACTTGAATGTAAATTTTTCTATTCCTTTGGCTGTCCCTTATTAATAATTATTATCACTATTTTTTCTGCTGTGAGTATTGGAGTTCATTTTCAATTTAAAATCCTTGGGAGTTTGTTCGGAAGGTAAAACATTTACATATTCTGAAATATTTTTTTTACGAAAAATGGGTTCCTATTTGGGAGTCAAATCTTTATCATTATTATTCTTGTTGTGCAATTTGATAGGACTAGGAGGCATGATATTTTTGAGTTCCGGCATGTTGGCATTCGAGACTGTCTGTCGCAAATACCATTTATCTGGCTCTTTGTTGCTCACATCTTTTAAAACTGTGGTTTTTAAAACACGCTGAGAGCGATCGGTTCTTGCCGATTTGGGCTTGTTCTTGTTGTTTCCATTTTCATTTGGTAGAGAGCTTTCTAAAAGATCCAGCTTTTTGTATTTAACAGGAGTTGTAAAAGTTGTTTCTTTCTTATTATTATCTTTATCTGGAGTAACATTGTTGGAGCGATTGAAAGAAGTATTAGTACTATTATGATTTTAGTATGAAGGTCTTGGCGTTTTAGGTGTCAGAAAGGCTGATGACGGAATCTAACTTGTATTTTTTTTAGATATGGTAGTGTTAGCGTGCGGAGTAGGTAGATACTTGGGATCCAACGCACTATTGGGATAAGTTTGGTATTGTGAGGGCGAGCGATTCATCAAGTCTGTGAGAGTTTGTTTGCCAGTAAGTGTGTATTTAAGCATTCCTTCTATGATTGTTTATAAATAATCAAGTTAATTTTAGAAGATTATAAAAAGAATTTCACTACATAATATCTCGTGCTCTCAGTCAATTTAGGTGGCTTTACTTGTACTCTTAGTACAAACTCTCAATTATACTTTTGAGATAGTTTTATCCCTTTTAGAATTATTCTATTTCAATTAAAGTTAAATAATGCTATTGATTGTATAGATATCTCATGCGTTTTGGATATTGTATCCTGTCAAGTAACGACCATTCACATAGGTGTTCAGTGACTCTGCATAACGTCCTGTGCCTGCCTTCTGCCAGTTTGACCATGTTTTACCATTGCTACTAGGTACGAAAATGTCGCTATCTGTGAAACGATTGAATTTCTACAAATATTTAGCTCCTCCTTTGCTCTTGAAAGCTTCAATGAAGATGAGATCTTGACGATGTTTCAAGGTTGTGTATTGGATATCTTCAATTGACTGGAAAAATGGTGATGCCTTTCTCTGAATTTGTCTCTGTTGTTCTGCCTTGTTGCTAGCTTAGGATCGTTTTACCTGTAGAGTCTTTTTTGTTGTAAAAATTTGGTGACTGCATAGATGTGGATAAGGTAGACAATGGTGAGGATGTATTTAGTTTTTCTGCCGGGAACACGTTTACGATCAGGGAATAGTTTGCTACGTTTGTTGTCAATATCGTTTCTGTACTGAATGGTGTGGGATGTACTAGTTCGAAGGGGTTGAATGCTTCCCCAGGTGTTTGTGTGGAATTGAAGAAGCGATTATTTTTGAGGAGGTATTGCATGAAATATAATAATTGAACAAGCAGTTGACTCTATAACTCAACTCACAATTTTTAATTTATGATTATGCAAATAGAGATTTTGAGAAAAAGTGATTTTTATAGCAAATATTGAGATAAAAACTATAGATTTAAAGTT
>Ga0194117_10002025_pt1 | contig 22293 bp, 16 predicted proteins | sample TA2MahsurfametaG_FD_160579 | JGI IMG/M metagenome (GOLD analysis project Ga0194117, IMG submission 160579) | Freshwater microbial communities from Lake Tanganyika, Tanzania - TA2015009 Mahale N1 surface | ecosystem: Environmental > Aquatic > Freshwater > Lake | place: Tanzania: Lake Tanganyika...
ATAGAATAAGCAAAGCAATAGTATAAGCAAAGCAATAGTATAAGCAAAGCAATAGTATAAGCAAAGCAATAGTATAAGCAAAGCAATAGTATAAGCAAAGCAATAGTATAAGGAAAGCAATAGTATAAGCAAAGCAATATTATAGACAAAGTAATAAAATAAAAAATTAGAAGAATAATGATATATAAAGCAAAAAAAAAAGAAAAAAATCAGAAAAAATTGAAAAATATATTTATAAAAAAGATTATAAATATATATATCAGAATGGAACCTATTACATTAGATTATAGTTCATTAAATATAATAGTAAATAACTTAAGCATACAAAATGATAATAATGAAGAATTATATAAAATTATAAATTTAGATGATACATACAAAAAAATGGAGGAAGTAGAAGAGTTAAAAATAAATTTATTTTCACATCAAAAGACATTATTATATAGATGTATGCAACTAGAACTTTATAAAAAAATATTATTAAAAAATGATGAGAAAAGTTTTATAAATACAAATGTAGGTTTAATATGCGATAAAGTGGGTTCAGGAAAATCATTAGTAGTTCTATCATTAATATTAAAAAATAAAATATTAGAACTAGAAAAAAGAGATATGATAATATCATCATCAGGTCAATCAGGATTACCAACATATATAAGAGTCATAAGTAATAAAAAAGAAGAACTAAAAACAAATTTAATAGTAGTTCCACCAACAATAATAAATCAATGGGAAGAATATATTCAAAAATATACAAATTTAACATACTATTCAATAAAATTAGAAAAAGATATAAATAAATATCAAGGAAATATAAATTTTTTTGAAAATTATGATATCATCTTAATAAGTGGAAAAAGATACAATTCATTTGTATCTATAATAAATTATGAAGAATCAAAAAATAAAAAAATATATTTTTCAAGAATAATAATGGATGAAGTAGATACATTAAATATACCAAATTGTAAAGAATTAAATGCAAATTTTTATTGGTTTATAACAGCAACATATCAAAATGTAATAAAATATTATATGATAAAAAATAATGGATTTATAAAAAATACATTTGTAAGTTTATATACAGTTCAAAAAAAATATAAGAATCCATTATTATTAAAGAATGATAATGATTATATAGATAATTCAATAAAATTACCAGATTATAAATTAAAAATATTAAGATCAAAAAATACTCATATCATAAATATTTTACAAAATATAGTAAGTAAAGAAGTAATAAATTGTTTAAATGCAAATGATATAGATTTAGCAATAGAAAAAATCAACTGTAATGTAACAGATGAAAATAATATGATAAATATAATATGTCAAGATTTAAATAAAAAGAAAAATAATATAGTTATTAAACTAAATACTTTAGAAATGATGGAATATGACTCAGAACAAATGAAAAATTATAAACGAGAAAAATTAATAAAGAAATTAGAAATTGTAGAAAATAAAATAAAATTAATTTATGATAGATTAAAAAATAACAATATATGTCCAATATGTATTGAAGAACCTAAAAATAAAGTTATAACAAATTGCTGTAAAAATATATTTTGTTTAGAATGCATATTAAATTATCTAAATTATAAAAAATGTAATGAATGCCCATTATGTAGATCAAAACAAATAAATCCTAAAGATTTAACAGTCATAAAAAAAGATTTATCAAATGTTAAAATAAAAATAAAAGAAAATTCTTTAGATGAATTAAAAGATAAATATGATCATTTAAGAAATATAATAGAAGAGAATAAAGGTAAAAAAATCTTATTTTATACAGAATATACATCAGATAATTTGTTTTCAAAAATAGAGAAAATATTTATAAAGAATGAAGATCGTTATGATAAAGTAATAGGATCAATCCATAAAATAAAAAATACATTAAATGATTATAAAGATGGAGATCTAAATATATTATTATTAGACGCAAAAACATGTGGTTCTGGATTAAATTTAGAAAATACTGATATTATAATATTATTTCATGCAATGAATAAAGAAATGGAACAACAAATAATAGGAAGAGCACAAAGATTAGGTAGAAAGAATGAACTAATAGTATATAAAATATTATATGAATCAGAATTAATTTAGATCTTCAAGGGTGTAAAGCAATTTAAAAAAATATAATGCGAAGTAATACTATAAACGAAGTAATACTATAAACGAAGTAATACTATAAAAATAAATATAAATATATATTTATATTTATAAAAGTGTGTAAGAAATATATATATATATATTTGTAATGAAAAAAAAAATCATAAAAAAAAAGAAATCTCATGAAAAGGAATCTTATGAAATAAATAATAAATATAATCCATCAAAAAATTATTATATGTATGTAAATTCAAAATGGATATATAAAAATAAAATTCCAAAAGGATATTCAAGATGGGGAACATTTGATATAATGAGATTTAAAATGAATAAAAGAGTTTCAAAAATAATAGATGAAATAGAAAAAAAGAATATGAAAAAAAATCATAGAATAAAAAAAGATGAAAAAAAAATATTAGATTTTTATAAATCATATAAAAATCAGAAATTAAGAAATAAATTAGGAATAAAACCAATAAAAGATATCATAAATTATATAAGAGATGAAAATAATAATATATATGAAATAATAGAATTCATGCTAAAAAATGAAATACCTACATTATTTACAGTAGGTGCTGAAACAGATGTAAAAGACAGTAAATATTATATAACATATATAGGAGAATCAGAATTAAATTTACCAAATAAAGATTATTATAAAGATAAAAAATTTAAAAAAATAAGAGAAGAATATAAAAAAATGATAAAAAAAATAGTAAAAAAATTTAAAATGATATACAAACCAATACAATATTCAAATAAATACGAAGAAGAAATATACATAAATGAATATGTAAATAAAATATATAATTTTGATAAAAAAATAGCAGAGAATAAATTAGATGTAGTTGATACAAGAGATATAGAAAAGATATATAATAAAAGAATAAGTTCAGATTTTTTCAGTAAAAGATTAGATATATTAATAAAAAATCTAAATTTAGGAGAAAAAGTAATCATAACAAATCCAAAATATATGAAAGAAATAGATGAAATGCTAGAAAGGAGTAGAATAAATAAAATATTAAATAATGAAATAAGATTATGGTTAGAATATCAAACAATAACAAATTATTTAAATTATTTAGATATAGATAGTAAAAAAATATATAATAATTTTTATAAAAAAATCTTATTAGGTGTTGATAAAATATTAAATAAAAAAACAGAAGCAGTAATATTTACAAATAATATATTAGGAGATATAATAGGGAAAATATATATAAAGAAATATTTTAGTAAAGAAACAAAAGAAGATGTGAAAGGAATGGTAAAAAATGTAAAAGAAGGTTTAAGAAAAAGAATAACAGAATTAGATTGGATGAGTGAAAAAACCAAAATACGAGCAATAAGTAAATTAGATAATATGATAGTGAAAGTAGGTTATCCAGAAAAGAATGGTTGGAATAGTTATGATATAGAAACAAATAAGAATGAATTAATCAATAATATAATAAATTTAGATAATTATATATTTAAAAAATATGTTATAAATAGAGTAGGAAAACTAGTAAATAAGGATTTATGGTATATGTCTCCTCAAACAATAAATGCTTATTATTCTCCAGATACAAATGAAATATGCTTACCAGCAGGAATATTAGATGGTGCATTTTATAAAAAAGGAAGATCAGATTATGAAAATTATGGAGGTTGTGGAACAGTAATAGGACACGAAATAATACATGGATATGATGATTCAGGAATGCGATATGATGAAAAAGGGAATTTAAATAATTGGTGGTCAGAAGAAGATAAAAAAAAATATAAAATGAAAACAAAAGAATTAGAAAAACAATATAATAAATATAAATTAAATGGAATAAAAATAAATGGAAAATTAACATTAGGTGAAAATATAGCAGATTTAGGTGGTGTAATAGTAGCATATGAAGGACTAAAAATAAAATTAAATGACAAATTAGAAAATAAAGGTATAAAAGATTTTTTTAAATCATATGCAAATACAGAGAAACAAATAAGCACAAAAGAATATATATTAGATAGAATATACTCAGATCCTCATTCTCCTTCAGAATTTAGAATAAATGGTGTAGTATGTAATATACCAGAATTCTATAATGCATATAATATACCCATCAAAAAAAAGAAATTTATAAAAATATTTTAATTTTTTTTAAGATTTTACATATAAATATTTATATGTAAAAATATATGCAAATAAAAAAAGAATTATAATAACCTCATAATAAAACTACCAAGGTGATATGTTGTGTATTTTTAGGTAGAGTAATCAACAAAAGAAAATTATAGTCCTTTGACTGTCCTGAAGAAACTAATGATAGTTTCTTTAGTAGAAGTAGGGTTAGAGACACACTCGGGTGCTTCCATCATATCAGAATGAATAAAATCATTGATATTCGTGGAACGAGCAATCTTTGACATTTGATCGTAAAAGATTGGAGAGTAATGAATCTTAAAATCTAACCTACTAGAACCATTTGTATTGATAAATCTAATAAGATTCTCAATGGATTCAGTGGAAGATTTCTGGATATTTCCATAAGTTTGACAAAGAAGAGGGAAATTAGCAAAAACAGGTGCTTTTGTAACCCCTAATTTTTGAGTGGTATAACCAACTTTAAGAAAAAGCTTTGAATTTTCTGTTGGTTTCGGATTACATTTAAAAGTATGCTCCTTGCCATCGATTGAAAAAATGATATTACCATTAGATAATGTGTAATCATCAACAGGAATACCTTGGAAATAAGTGAAATCATTTCCAGAAGTAAGTGATTTAATCATTTTAATAATTTCAGGCTTATTAGGAATATAATGTATGTGTGTTTTTCCTTCACCAGAACAGAATTCAATCTTATATTTTGTAATTTCGTTTTCATTAGACCTACTTTGAACCCAAACAGGAAAAATAGAAATATTTAATTTCTTGTTGATTGGTTCGATAGGTGAAAAAGAAAATTCTCCACCCTTCGATACATTGCTTACAGTCTCAGAAACAACTGTAACTTGAAGTTCATCAATTTTTTTATCAACCGAAAAAACATTTTTACTGACAGATTCTTCTTCTTCTTGAATAGAAGAAAGAGGTTCTTGAATCATTTGAGGAGGTTGTTCAACAGGAGGTTGTTCATCAATCAGATCGAACCATGACACAGCAAGAAGTTCATCTTCTGAGGGTGTCGTTCGTTTTTTTTTTTTGTGGGGCACAGCAGCAGCGGGTGGCTCAACAGCCACAGCAGGAAAAGCAGGCAAAGTAGTCATCGAAAATACGATAAATATTAGTAAATATAAAATATAAAATAAATATTTTTAAGTATCAATTTTTTTTATAAATATAAGAGTTATCTAGTTTTTATATAGAATTATAATATTTATAAGTGTTATTCATAGTAATTTTTACTTTAAAAAAATTTCAAATATATGGAATCCAAGGGATCTAATGAAAAACAATCAATAAAAACCATAAAATTAATTAATAATGCTATGGTAAATATCATGAGCTTTATCGTAAGCCTTATATAGAAAATTAATCCAAATAGGATAATATTCTTGAGTCCAAACGATGCGAACTTTATCAATGGTATCTTTTTCAAATTTAGTGCTAAGGAAAAGTTCATCATCAAAGAATAAAGAAATTTATAAAAATATTTTAATTTTTTTTAAGATTTTACATATAAATATTTATATTTACACCCTTGAAGATATATGCAAATAAAAAAAGAATTATAATAACCTCATAATAAAACTACCAAGGGAATATGTTGTGTATTTTTAGGTAGAGTAATCAACAAAAGAAAATTATATTCCTTTGACTGTCCTGAAGAAACTAATGATAGTTTCTTTAGTAGAAGTAGGGTTAGAGACACACTCGAGTGCTTCCATCATATCAGGATGATCAATACCAAAGGTATTGATCGATACATTGCTTACAGTCTCAGAAACAACTGTAACTTGAAGTTCATCAATTTTTTCATCAACCGAAAAAACATTTTCACTGACAGATTCTTCTTCTTGAATAGAAGAAAGAGGTTCTTGAATTATTTGAGAAATAGGTGTTTCAATACTCTTGAGAGCATCAATGACACGATTCATTTCAGTTTTGATTTCAGTAACAGAATCAATAAGTTCTTTTATTTCTTGATTGATTTCTTTAATTTTGTTACTGAGAACATAATCTGAAGATTTATTGATATCTTCTTCAAATTGCAAAAGTGCATTAGAGACATCTTCAGCTTTCTCAAATATCGTATCACCATTGGGGTAAATGATTGTCTTTCCAGTAAGATCTGGATTAACGCTTTTCTTTTCGTCATAAAGTGACTCAATCTCAGATTTAAATTCTTTGATATCATCACAGTGTTTGACACAATAAGGAATAGATCGTCTAATACTATCCACTTGTATCTCTTGAGTTGTCTTGCAACGAGGAGTAGAAGGTTCAACAGGAGTTTCATCAAGTAAATCAGACCATCTGAAAGAGCAGATGACTTTCTTAAATGAATGTCCATATCCAGTTTCTATAAGATAGGATTTCAATGCATTATCTCCATCACTCATCCAGATTCTCAAGTGACGAATGTAATCAGTTTCAGTAGTTAAAACCATTTCAATGACTTTAATCGTAATTTTTTAGTTTAGCATATTAATATAATAATTTATTGATATATTTTCAGTATCATTTTTTATAAATACAATAAAAAAAATAAAATTCGTAAGCGTTATCTAGTTTTTATATAGAATTATAAATTCGTAAGCGTTATCTAGTTTTTAAATAGAAAAAAAAAAAAAAATGTAAGTGTTATGTAGTTTTTATATAGAATTAAAAAATTTATAAATGTTATTCATAGTAATCTTAACTTAAAAAAAAAAATCACTAATATATGTATTCTAAAGAATCATATGAAAAGCAATCAATAAAAAACCATAAATGATTAGCAAAGCAATCCATGGTAAATATCATGAGCTTTATCATAAGCCTTATATAGAAAATTAATCCAAATAGGATAATATTCTTGAGTCCAAACGATGCGAACTTTATCAATGGTATCTTTTTCAAATTCAGTGCTGAGGAAAAGTTCATCATCAAAGAATAAAGAAAAGTCTTCTTTTTTGATAGAAGAAGCAAAGTTCTTACAATCAATTTTTACTACATTTTTAACTAAACTTCTAAGATAAGATGAAATGTTTTTTAACATAATAAACAGATCAGGTCTGAATACAGGAAAGTCTTCGTTTTTCTTAATAGAAGGTTGAACGAAAGATTTCTTAAGAATCATTGAAATAATAGAATAAAGCAAAAGTTGTTTCATTCTCTTATTCTTATCAGTTTTAGAACAAATATATGGTAGAATACCATTAGGGAAAATTCTTTTAATCCTAATAGGATCAATGAAAGAAACTTTACCATGTCCAAAATTAGGAGCATCAACAATATCTCTAGGTTTAAGAGGGAAATAATTGACACAAAGGAAAATATTATCGATATTTTTATTAATAAAATCAATATCAATTTTGGTATCAGTCTTATTAATTTTTTCATTATCAGATAATTTAAACCTAAAGTCCCAGTTTTGAATAGTAATAACGATAAAGGTAGCCTTAACTTTACTATCAAAATAGTAATTCAAAGCACCGATATCTTTAATATTAGATAAGCAGTATCCAGTTTCATAAAAGATTTTATGTTTCTTAGATTCAACTTTACTAAAGGTTTCAAAATAAGTTTCATCAATAATAGATGACTTATCGCCATTAATAAATCCATTAGGAATATTACAATAATCATCATAAATAAAGCTTTTAGAAATGTGAGTATTTTTAATTCTATCCTTACCATTTTCATTATATGTATTAATATAACTGATAAAGTAAAGTGCAGAATGTTTAAAATCACATAAATCAGATTTGCTATTATGAATGGGAGGAGTATTCTTAATTTCCTTAACTTCTTTAAATTCTGGTTCTTTCTTTTCTTCTTCTTCTTGAATAGTTTGATGATAATCTTCATTATATTTCCATTCATCAACATTGGTCTCAGAATCAGTTTTTTCTTCGACAATAACATCAGATTTAGAATCAGAATCATCTGAACATTCAATCTTTGGAATAGAATCTAAAACGATATCAGTATTTGATTTTTTGATAAAATGTTGGTTCAAATATGTTTTAAATTTTTGATCAACAATTTCATCTAATTTTTTATCAATACTATTGGTAATTTTATTAACAATAAGATCAATATCAATCATAGAATGATTATCATTATTAGCTTCCTTAATTTTTTTATCCATAGAATCATGAATTTTGCCCATCATAGATTGAAAAGCTTTTTGTTCATCTTCATTCTTATCATTTTTTCGCATAAGTTCAGTATCGATTTGAATACCAGATTTAGTGATAGAGACTTCAACATTAGTTGTCTCAACTTTTTTAGTTTTAACCACATCAGAAAAAGACTTATCAACTGAATTTGAAGTATTCTTGGTCTTATCGGACATATTTGATAACAGTTATCAAGTTTATATAAACTTTTGAGTTGTATTAATAAAATAATAAAATTAAAAAAAAAAATATCAATTTTTTTTTTAAAAAAATAAAGTAAAAAAATAAAAAAAATAGATAAGAAATATATATAGGATGGAGAAAATAATAAGTAACCCATATATAGCATTAGTAAGTGGAGAGGGTTTATTAAGTTTATATCCAATATTAATAAAGAAGATAGGATCAGATTTAAATGTTCAATTTTGGATAAGAAGTATAATATATTATGTAATATCCTATTTATTTAAACCAAAAAGAGATATAGATATGAAAAGGAATCAATATAATACATCATTTTTGATATTATCATTGATAAACATAGTTCATATTTATACATCATATATAGCATTTTCAATATTACAACCAGGAATAGCAATGACAATATTTTATACATATCCATGTATGAATATTATAATAGCATATTTAGTATTAGGAGAGAAATTTAGTGTAATAGATATAATATCAATAGTATTAAGCACATTAGGAGTTTATATGATGTATATGTATGTAAAAGATAATAAAACAGATGATAGTTATAAATATAAAGTTCCAGAATGGATAAGTGGATTAGTGAAAGATAAAAATAAATTAGGTTATATATCAATATTAATAGCAGCATTAACAGAATCATTAATGTATTTAATAGTAAAAAGTTTTAGAATGAATTCGTGGTCAGTATTAAATATAATGTATATGTTACCAGCATTATTATCGATAATAATGTTAATGAATAAAGGTATTGATTTTAAATTAACAAGTAGAAATATAATAATAATAATATTATCAAATTTATTAATAGGTTCGGTAGGTTATTATTTAAGATATTATTCAGCACCATTATTATCAGTGTTTTGGTTTTCAATACTATCATTGTCAGGAGTATTATTTAGTTATTTATATGGATCAATATTTACAGGTGAAGAAATATCAAAAACCAAAATATTAGGAACAATATTAATATTAGGTTCAGTTATAATGTCAAAGTTTTTATAAATAAAAAATTAAAATAAATAATAAAAAAAATTATTATTTATTTATTGGAAATTTCTAAAAGTAATTCAAAAATAAAAAAATTAATAATATTACTAGGAACAGCTTTTAAGATATAAGGAAGACATCCTCTATAAAAGAATTTAAAACCATCCACTTTCATATTAGTTTTAATAAGATCAATATAAGATGTATAAATTTTATTACCGATTTCTCCACTAACATGATATTTTCTTTTAATAACTTCAGAAGGATAAGAAGTTAAAATACCACAAATAGTAGCAAAAGAAGAGATAGGTATATTAATAAATTTATTATTATTAGGATTATATTTATTTTTAAGAGAATAATAGAGATAAAAAATAGTTCCTTGAAAAGGAATAATACCAATTAAAGAAATACCAATACCTTTATAAAATCCATAGATACCATCATTTTTAAAAATATATTGACATAATTGTTTAGTAGAAGAATAATTATTATTTAAACCTATACTATATTTAGTTCGAATAGTTTCTAAAGGATAAACAAAGCCATAACTACAAACACCAGCAAAACAACCAGATAAAAAGATATGTTTTTTATCAGTAAAATTATTAGAGAATTGAAAAATAGACATTTGGAGAGCGTTTTGAGGAACGAATCTAATACAATTAAGTAAATTACCTTTAAAAAAAGATAAGATATTATCATTAAAATAAATATGTTTAGAAAGTTGAGAAAAATTCATTTGAGGATAATTAATTCTCATCATTCTAATACGTTCAATAGGTGCTAAAGCAGTTTTAGAAACAATACCAGCAATACCTCCAATATAAAAATCTTCAATGAATCCCATCTTTATAATGATATGCAAAATAAAAAAAATAATATATATTTAATTATAAATATACTTATAAATAAAGTTATAAATAAGTAAAAAAAATAATAAATTAAATATAAATAAAAATATAAAAACTAGAATAAAAAGATGAATACTATAGAAAATAGAATAATAAAAATAAAGAATAATTTATTAAATATACCGAAAATATATTGGATAAATTTAGATGAAAGTATAGATAGAAATATATATTTATCAACATTATTAAATACATATAAAATAGACAATAAAAGGATAAAAGCAGTGAATGGAAAGAAAGGAGAGCATTTAAGAATATTATTAGAATATAATAAAAATGTAGGAACAGATTCAGAATATGGATGCACATTATCACATATATTTGCATTATTAGAATTTTATATATCAGGTGAAGAAAGATGTATAATAGCAGAAGATGATTTAAGTTTTGATACAGTAGAATATTGGAATTTTAGTTGGATAGATTTTGAAAATAATTTACCAAAAGATTATGAGATAGTTCAATTATCAAGAAATACAACAGATCATAATAAACAATTATATAAAGGATATACAAGATCAACATTATGTTATTTAGTAAAAAGGGTATTTGCAGAAAAAATATTAAATAAATTATTTAATAAAGAATTAAATAAAATAAATATAAATGGTTATGATAGTATAGCAGCAGATAATTTTATATATTTATTTGGAAAATGTTATAGTTATCCATTATTTATATTTCGTTTATATAAGAGCACAATATCAAATGATATGGATAAAATAATGAGAATAATATATGATTATAATATAAGTTTATGGAGACCAAAGAGTTTTGGAGAAATAAATAATATAAAAAAAATATCAACAAATGGTAATAAAATGAAAGAAATATATAAGAGGAAATATTAAATTAATTTGCAATTTTAATCCATTTATCAGGATAAAAATCATAAATATTAAAGTCATTTTTATTAATAAAATATTTACAAGGACATAAAATAATTTTATCAGAATAATTATTAAGAAAAGCAGCCCACCAACTAAAAGTGCTATTAGCAATAATATTATGATTACAAGAAGTCATAATTAAAAATTGTTCAAGATCATTAATATTGTCATCAACTTTGATAAAATTAAAAGAAATATTATTTTCTTTATAAATATCATTTTCAAGAAGTTTAAAATTAATATAAGATATATCAATAAGGATTTGTTGATTATCAGTAGATTCACAGAAATATAAAATATTAAATTTTTTATCATTATGAAGTTTAAAAATATAATTTAATGCATTAATATAATATTTATTATCTAAGATAACATACTGATTAGTTAAATTTAAATAATCACCTCTTCTGAAATGAATAGATATAGTAATAAATTCATCATTAAAAAGATGTTTATATTTAATTCTATTTAAAGATAATAAGAGATCGAAATTAAGTAATTTTCTGATTAAAGGTAATTCATTAATAAAATATTTAAAACTTTGGAAGTAACCATCTAAATAAATTTTATTAGAGAAAGGAATGGTATTAAAATTAAAAGATGGTTCGATAAAAATATTATAAAATCTTTTATTAAAGTTATTAATAATAAAACGATGAGATAGATTATAAAATAATGAATTCCAATAAAAATTTCTTTTAAAATTACCAGAATTAGGTTGATTATATTTAATAGGTAAAAAGAAATAAGTATTATGTTTAATAGAATAAGCAATACAAGTAAATATTTGAAATAATTGATTACCAAGACCACCAAAAATATTAACAGTAGAAATATAGTTATCAAATAATTTATATTTATTAATAGTTAATACATTAGTAAATAAATTATTTTGATAATCAAAGGAATCTATAAAATTAGAATTACTAATAAATAATTTTTTATTAATAAAACAAATTTTAAAACCATATAATTTAGATTGTAAAATAAATTGTAAATTATTATTAGAATTAAAAAAGTAAGGTAAAGATTTATTAAAAGTAATAGAATTAGTATTAAAGAAATTAATTATATCAAATTTAAAATCAGTAATATTAATAAAATCATTATCAAAAGAAATAATATTATTTTTTAAAAATTTATTGTGAATAATAAGATCGTAATTAATAATAAATTTTGATTCAAAATTAAGTTTATCAGAATTCCAAATAAAATTAGGATCGTATAATGATATAAAATTAAAATTACATGAATCTTTAAATAAATTAAAATCATTAAGATTCATAAATAATTTAATATTATTTTGGTTAAAATTTTGATTAATATAATTAAAAATTTCATCAGAATTAGTAGAAATAAATAATTCCCATTTTTTAAAAGTTTGAATTAAAATAGAATTAATAATATTATCAATATATTGAATAGAGTTTTTTTCTAAAATTTTATAATTTAAAATAATAAAAATAGAAAACATAATATAAATATAATAATTATAAAATATTTATAAATACATAACTTTTATTTATAAAAATAAAACTAGGTTTAAAAAAAAATTAAATATTTGAATATAAATTTATAATGGATATAATAAATAAATTTGATAAAACATTAATAATACAAATAGAAGAGAATAATTATAGTATATTATTAATAATATTAAATAAATTAAAGTATAAATCAGAAATAACAATATTAGTAAATATTCAAAACATAATGAAAACAAAAATGTTAGAAACTTTGTTATATATAAGACAAGAATATATGAATAAATATGTAGATATAAATATAATAAATATAGATGAATTTAATGAATATGAAAAATATGATTCAATAATATTTTTAAAAAATAGTGATATAAAATATTATGATACAAAATATAAATATCATAAAACAAAAATAGACAATAAATTAAAATTTGGAATCATATATGATGAAGAAATAATTATGAATAATTTTTTAAATATAAGTTTAATACAACAAAATAATTCAAAAAATTTATATATAAAACCGGATTTTAATATAAATAGTTTTTATGCAAATCCATCTAATGATAAGGAATATGAAGAAGAATATTTGATATTTGAAAATAGTAATAAAATAAATTATGATATGGTTCATTTAATATCAAAATTATTAAAAATAAAAATAACAATAGTAACAGATATTAATATACATTATAAAGAATTAGATAGTAATATAAAAATAATAACAAATAGTTCAATAAAAGAATTATTAGAATATTTAAAAAAAATAAGATCAGTAATAATAATACCTAATAAAAGAGGTGAAAATTATTATGAAAAGAATATACCAGAAATATTATATATATGTTTAGGTTATAAAATACCAATCATAATAAACCATTCAATATATGAAATAAATAAAGATTTAATAAATAATTCAAACGTATATGATATGCAAAGCAATATAAAGCAATTGAATGTTTATAATACATTTCAAGATATATTATTAATAATATCAGAATTAAGTAAATTAAATGATATAAATCAAGATATAAATACAAAGCAATCTGAAATAATAAATGATAATATTATTATGAAAATAGATGGATATGTAAAGCAATTAGAGGAATCAGATAAAACAATAAAAGAACAAGGAATGATTGGAAAGAAAAGTAATGTAATAAATGAAACTATAAATAATAATGTAAATAAATCTGAAATATTAAATAATATGCAAAACAATCCTATGCAAAACAATCCTATACAAAACAATCCTATGCAAAACAATCCTATACAAAGCAATCCTATGCAAAATAATCTTATACAAAGCAATCTTATACAAAGCAATCCTATACAAAGTAATCAAATAAATTCAATAATAGATATACAAAATAACTTATTAAATAATAGAAAAGATGAATTAAAAGCAATAATAATAAGTAAAATATTAGAGAATAATTTAATAGTAAATGATAAAATAAATTTATTCGGAAAAGGTATTAATATAGATGATTTATATGGTAAAAATAAATTACATACAAAGCAATCAAATGGAAATGAATCTGATGAATTAAATTCAGTAAATAATATAGATAATATGCAAAACAATAGAATAAATAATATGAATATAATGAATAATATGAATACAATGAATACAATGAATAATATGAATACAATGAATAATATGAATACAATGAATAATATGAATAGAATGAATAATATGAATACATTGAATAATATGAATACATTGAATAATATGAATACATTGAATAATATGAATACAATGAATACGATGAATACGATGAATAATATGAATGGAATACAAAGTAATAAAATGAATATAAATGCGATGAATAATTTAAGAAATAGAATAAAAGAGATGCCATTGTTTTTACGAGATCATAATAATAGATCACAAACATATAATGGTTTTTGGTGGAGTAATACAAATATAACAAATTAAATAAAATAAGAATATATAATATAAAATGTATATACCACCAGGTTATAAATTAATAAAAGAATATCCAAGATCTAAAAAGATATTAGCAAAATGCGAAGATAAGAAAGGAAGATTACAATATATATATCATCCAGATTATGTAAAAAAACAAAAGAGAATAAAATATTGTGAATTAATAAAATTTATAAATAAAATAGATGAAATAAAGAAAGAATTGAAGAAAGATATAAAATCAAAAGATATTAAAACACAGATGATAGCAACAATTTTAACAATAAGTTTAAAATGTGGATTAAGAATAGGAAATGATAAATATGAGAAATTGTATAATTCAACAGGATTAACGACATTAAAGAATTCAAATATAAGAGGTAATAAAATAAGTTTTATAGGTAAAAAAGGAGTTTATAATGAATGTATAGTAGATGATAATACAAAAAAAATATTAAAAAAATTATCAAAATATGATAATAGTCAAAAATATGTATTTTCATATAGGACAGAGAGAGGTAAAAGTAAAATAAGGGCGGATGATGTAAATAAATATTTATTAAAATTTGGAGATTTTACAACGAAATATTTTAGAACGTATAATGCAAATATGAAATTTATAGAGAATATGAATAATATAAGTTTTGAAACAGAAAAAGATAGGAAAAAACAGATGAAAGAAGCATTAATTAAAACAGCAAAATCATTAAATCATACGCCAGCAATATGTAAGAAGAGTTATATAAGTGATAAAGTATATGAATATATAATGAATGAAGAAATAAGAGTAAAAAGTGCAGAAAAATTATATAAAAAAATAATAGGGAGTTGTTATAAAAATTAAGAAAGATCTAAATTACTATTATATATATCATCATAGGTATATTTATAAAAAAAGTTTTTAAATAAATGTTTAAAATCTTCTAAAGAGAAATTTATATTATTAAAATATTTAGTTTTAATTTTATAATAAATATCTTTATCAGAAGAAATGATATCAAAAAGGAAATGAAAATGTTTATCAAAAAAGATATCATTATTATTATTATTATTATTATTATTAGAATTATTAAAATTACTATTAAATGTATTAAAATTATTATCAATATTATTAGAATTAATATCAAATGTATTAGAAATACTTGTAATAGTTGGAACATCAATAATACAATTTAATCCGATGGTATTGAATTGATTAGTATTATCGGTTGTTTTTATATTATTATCATTATTATTTGTTAAGAGATGATTATTATTATTAATTGTATTATTAAAATAATTAAGAGGAAAAATAGTAATAATATTATTATTAAAATTTTCTTTATATGAATTAGGTTTAATAAGATATCTATTAGAATTAATATAATCAAAAGAGGGAGATATATTATAAAAAAAGGATAAGGTTATTTTATTAAAATAAGATTTATAGGAATTAATTAAAATATAATTAATATAATTAAAATTAATAGTGATAGAAATAATAATAGAAATAATAGTTTTATAATCTAAATAGTGATAATAAATAATAAAAATACTAGATAGAATAATGTTAATATAATGCATAAAAAAGAAAATAAGATGAGCTTTAAAATAAATAGAATTAATAGAATTAGTTTTATGAATATATTTATTAGCATCTAATTTATTTAAAATGAGTTGTTTAGGATTATTTAAAAACCATAATTCTCGTTTATAATTAAAAAGAATTAAGATAGTAATATAAGAGAATATAAATAGATTAAAAACAATAATAAAAATAGAGAAATGATTATTATAAGAGATATTTTCAGTAAATTTACAATAATTATTAGAGCATAATTGAGGTGTAAAAATAATAGGGACAGATGAAATAGAAAATTTAAATAATTTAATAAAAAATAAAAATAAAACAGAGATTTTATTAAATAAGGATTTATTTTTAAAATATATATTCATTATAAAATAAAGATTTATATTATTTATATTTAAGATTAATAAATAAAAAAAAATATTTAATACAAATATAATAAAAAAAATGGAAATAAAATTATGTTCGCCAGCATTATTTATATTGATATTAGGAATCATAGTAATAGCAATAGAGATGTTTAGAATAAGGAGATATAATGAAACAAGAAAAGAGAAAATAGTAAATACATTAGAAAGTGTTGTATTATTAGTGATGAAGGTAGCAATAGTTCAGTTGTTATGTAAATTTAATTTAGAATGGTTAGCATGGACATTAATAATAATTCAAATACTAGTAATATTATATTATATAGTATTAGAAATGAGAGTGAGAGATTAATTAAATAACAATAAAAAAAATAAAATTATAAAATAATAAAATTACAAATAATAAAAAAATAAAATTAATATAATAAAGATAAATTATATTAATAATAAAAAAAAATAATATATAATAATATATATAAAATGAAGAAAATGATGAAAAATAAGAGTGATTCGGGATCAAGATTATGTGGTCCGGCATTATTTGTTTTAGTTTTAGGAATCATAGTTTTAGTAATTCAGATAGTTTATATGAATTCAGCAGTATATGTAAATACTACTAATAAATCTAAAACAATGCAAGTAGTAGAAGAAATATTAATGTTAATAGTAAAAGTAGCAGTAGTTCAATTATTATGTAATATTGGTTTAGGTTGGTTAGCATGGACATTAATAGTTTTACAATTTTTAGTAGGAGCTTTTTATATGGGTTTATTGTCAGGTTACTTATCAGCAGGAGCTAAAGCAGTATCATATATAGGTTCAAGAACAGGATTAGAGAGTGATGTGAATACTGTATTAGATGCAGTAGCAAAAATGACAAAGAAACCAGAGAATTATTCAAATAATGATTTAATGTTTGCTTAAATTAATATATTAAAATTAATCTATAAAAAATAATATTAAAGATATTTTATTATTATTTAGTATAATTTAATATATGAGATATAATTCAGTCATTTTTTATTCAATATATTTATATTTATGTATAATAGTTATTTTAGAATATTTAAAAAAAAATATAATTATTCTATAAAATATATATGCAAAGTAATCAGAAAAATTTAATAATATATAATATAAATGAAATTTAAATTGTGTAGTTATACATGGTATTACATAATAATATTAATAATAAGTTTATTATTAGCATTATATAGAGATTTAATAAAAGGACATCCATTAAATTGGTTAAAAGCTATAAATAATGTAGTTTATGCAATAGTAATAATAATATTTACACAAATATTATGTAATATAGGATTATCTTGGGTAGCATTAATACTTATGTATTTAAGTATTTTTTATCCATATTCATTTATAATTCCAAGACCAGTAGATTTGAATCAATAAGTAATGTGAAAATTAATTATTAGAATGAATAATATCAGGTTGATTATAAGAAATAAATTTTTGTAATTCTTTATAAAAGATTTGAGAATCATCGTCTAAGTGTTCCATAAAATTAAAATCATTATCATTAATAGAATCTTTAACACCTTGAACAGATAATTTGTTAATAGTATTATTACCATGTTTCATAGCAATAATAATAAAACTATAAGGAATATCCATAATAAATTGATGTCTATCATGAATAAATTCTCTATATTCACCATTGGTAGATAAATCATTAAATTTTTGATTTTCCCAGAAAGTTTTATAGAAGGCAAGACTAGCTTCAGAAAGAGCATAAATACCATCAGATACGATATTACTAGTATTATTAGTTAAGTCATAAATACCTACTTCAGAAGAACCGACACAGAAAACATTTTTATTTATATATTTATGTAGAACAGCAACTCTACAATAAACACTAGTAGGAGGATAATAATCATCATCATCCATATTAACAATAACTTGATTATCAGCCATTTCAACAGCTTTATTTCTCATATATCCAACAGTTTTATGTTCATTCCCAATCCAAACATATTTAATATTATTTTCAACGAGAGGTGGTAGAATATTTTTAATAGAGTCATCAGTAGAATTATCAATAATAACCCATTGTAATTTATTACGATTAAATTTAGTAAGCATAAAATTTCTAATAGCATTAGAGAAAATATAGCGTCTATTTCTAGTAATAGTGCAGATAGATACAGTAGGTAAGTCATCTTTAATAACATCACTTAATTTAAGAACATATTTATAATCAATAATTTCATATTCAGGTTTTCTAAGACCATGAATAGATATTTCACATAGATTATCATCTTTATAAAAACTACAGATCATAGGTAAATAAACATAAGTAAGAGTTTTATAAGATAGATTTAACCAGAAATTTTCAAATTTTCGTAAATAGTCATTATTAAAGAGAGAATTATTATTATCATTAGAATTAAGAATATTATCAAGATTATTATTTAAAAAAAGATCAAAGGTTTGTAAAAGTAAATTAACGAGTAATTTATTATTAAGATTAATAATATAAGCGAAAGAACTATTAGTTCGAATAGGGAACCAATAATTATTAACATTAGAAGTTAAATTTTTATAAAATTGAGCACCATTACGATAATGAACAACAGCACCTAAATGTAAAATACCCCATTCATGAGATTCATTTTTAAATAACACATTATCAGGAGGGTTAGAAATTAATTTTTTAAAATTTTTAGAGAATTTAACATTATCTTCAAAAATAATGATATGATTAAGTTTTTTAAAGATAGCATCTCTAATAATGGTAAGATGAGTTTTAATAATAGAAACAGATAATTCTTTATCATGAATCATAGGTTGAGTATAAACATTGTTTAATTTAGAGTATTTAAGTTCTTTATAAATTTTTTTATTATTAGTTTTAGGGACAATAAAAATAGGTAATTTAGATAAATTAAGCATATTATTATATTTAATAAATATAATAATAAGAAGTTTTTATATATATATAAATAACGAAATAAGTAAATACGTAAATAAGTAAATACGTAAATAAATTAATAAATAAAATTATCTTCTAAATTTTTGTCTAGATTTAGATTTAGATCTAGATTTAGATCTATTTTGTTTTTTGAAATTACGTTTATTTTTACCGTAAGAGAATTTAATAAAAGCATCAGATTTTTTATCCATAAGAGAAAGAGTATTATTAATAACATCATTATATTTAACTTTAAGAACAGATTGAGGGACTTTAGAAACAATATTAAATTTTTCTCTTCCGAAGATATCAGCAAGTTCATAATAAATAATAGTTTTGCTAGTAGAATTAAAAGTGCTAGAACGATCAGGTTCAGCAATAGTAAGAGTATGAGGGAAAGTAGTAAGGAATTTATAATTATTGAGTTTGCGGGCAAGGAAAATATAGAAACCGTCAAAAATACATTGCATAAGATTATCATCAAGTTTAGAATGAATATGAACATTTTGGTTATTAAAGATAGATCCACCTTTAGCTAGTTTAATATTTTTATTAGTAAATTTAGGATCATCAGCATTAATAGATTCAGTTTCAGGAGAAGAATCAAGTGGTCTATCAAAGACTCTTTGATAATTAACATTTCTTTCAAAATATATTTTTCTAGCTTCTTGATGTATATCTTTAGATAATTTTTTAGCAAAGTCAATATTTTTATAATTGATAAAATTATCTTTACACCATTTTTTATTTTCTTCATTAGTATGAGATTCAGCATATTTTTTATAAAGTATAAGAGTTTTATAAAGAGTAAGATGGTCTCCATATGAATGTATAAATTTTTTACGAATATTATTAAATTCATTTTTAAGTTTAGTTCTAGTATTAAAATTTTTTTCATTGGTTCTAAATTCGGGTAAAATATTAGTTAATTGTCCATCAGCAATAGTAAGGACAGCGGCAAGATCAGCCATTGCATAGTCACATTTATATAAGAAAGATTTAAGCATAGAGATAGATAATTGGACATTAGCGGTTTTTCTGAATTGTAGAATTTTGAGACCAAGATTAGTAATAGTATCGTCATCATTAATACCACTAATGCAACCGATAGCATGTAAAGTATTTAAACCAGAATTAACGAATTGAGTATCAGGTGGTTCAATAAGTTCAGAGAGAACATTTTTAAGATTTTTAATATTATTAACATCATTCATACTAAGGAAGTTAAGAATAAGATTAGTAACATCATTTTTTTTAATATCAACAACATTATGATCAGGGAAATCATTAAATTCTTGTTCAGTATATAAACGATAACAGAATCCTGGTCTAGTTCTTCCGGCTCTACCGGTTCTTTGTTTAGCACTATCTTTAGAGATTCTTTGTTTAAGTAATTTACGTTGCATTTTAAGTGGATCATAACTATCAACAAAAGAGAAACCATTATCTAATACATAAAGGAGAGTATCAATAGTAACAGAGGATTCAACTTGATTGGTAGCGAAAATAATTTTCATATCATAATCACCTAATTTTTTATATTCATTAGTTTCAAGGTATCTTTCTTTTTCACCCACGATTTTAGCACCGATTTCGAAGCAATAAGGTTTAGGTAAAGATTTATTATTTTTAATAATAGAAAGAGATGAATTAAGTTTTTGGCAACCTTCGGTTCCTTCAGAAGTGCTATTAACAAAGAAAAGAGAATCACCAGGTTCAGGACCTTTAATAATATCTTTAATATAAAGATCAATACCAGTAGTGAGATAATCGATAGTAGGTTTAGAAATATAATTAATATTGACAGGGAAGTTAGGTTTAGAACTAACTTCAATTCTAGCAAATTTAAAATCATTAGAGAAGTAGTTAATAAAAACTTGTTCATCAATAGTGGCACTCATAATAACAAGTTTAAGATTAGGATTGAGTTTAAGGGCACGTTTCATTAATAAAAGAATAATATCGATATTAGCAACACGTTCATGAGCTTCATCAACAATAACAACACTGAATTCTTTAAGGTAAGGATCTTTTAACATTTGAGCAACAACACTACCATCAGTGGAGAAAAGAAGTTTAGTTTTATTACTTTTAGAGGGTGATCCATTTTGTAAAGAAGCCCCTCTATATTGATAACCGACTTCTTTACCTAAATTAACATCAAGTAATTTAGCAGCGAATTGAGCATTAAGTCTGGTAGATTTAGTTTTAGGGTTAGTAATAACAACTTTACCTTGATAATTAGTAGCATGTAATGCATATTTAGGAACAAGAACAGATTTACCACTACCAGTTCCAGAAACTAAAAGAAGAACTTGATTATCTCTAATAAGATTAATAATTTTATCAGTTTCAGCATAAACAGGATAATTAGACCATTTAGGGACATAGGTAATATATTCAGGTGTATATTCTTTACCATTTAGAGGATTGATTAAAGAACCAGTTAAATCTTTAATACCGATGTTATCAATATGTTCATCTATATATAGTTTTAAAGAATTAGCATTCATTACATTATTAGTTTTATTAGAATTATTAGTTTTATTAGAATTATTAGTTTTATTAGAATTATTAGGTT
>Ga0194117_10002031_pt1 | contig 22273 bp, 21 predicted proteins | sample TA2MahsurfametaG_FD_160579 | JGI IMG/M metagenome (GOLD analysis project Ga0194117, IMG submission 160579) | Freshwater microbial communities from Lake Tanganyika, Tanzania - TA2015009 Mahale N1 surface | ecosystem: Environmental > Aquatic > Freshwater > Lake | place: Tanzania: Lake Tanganyika...
CAAAGCGGCTTGGCCGCTGCGCTACGTTGTCCCTGAGGCGAAGACTGTCAAGGTCGTGATAAAGCCCGCAAGCCATGCCAGGGTTCTGAGCGAGGACTTATCCATGACATAAAAACCGATATACAAAATTCGGCTGGCAATAAAAAACATCGCAAGAAAATCCAACTTACTGGGGTCCGCCTTGGTCACCAGGGCAATCGCCATGGCAATGCCAAACCAGGTGAAGGCCTCCCAGCTGTTGGCCTGCGCAGCATTGGCGCGACGGCGATAGCCCTCTTGTCGGGCCAGCCATTCGCGGGGCGCGCGATTGTCATAGTCCGATGCGCCCCCCTTTGAAATTCCTGCGCACACGATCGGCAAAATGCCAGCAATCATCAGACACCACAGTGCAATGCTCATAGCTTTCTCCGCTCTCGAACCGCCTGGGCAATCGTGCCCAAGTCAATGTATTCCAGCTCCCCACCAACCGGCACGCCGCGCGCCAGACGTGAGACTTTCTTTTGATCGGCCAGGCCCTTGGCCTTGAGCATGCTCTCAATGGCATGGGCCGTCGCCTCGCCCTCCGGGGTGAAGTTGGTGGCAATCACCACTTCTTTGACCTCGTCTGCAGAAATTCGCGCCAGTAGCCGATCCATATGAATTTCTCTGGGGCCTACGCCTTCGAGTGGCGAGATTCTGCCCATCAGCACGAAATACAGACCCCGCCAGGCGTGGCTTTGCTCGACCGCCAATAAATCCGAGGGCGACTCCACCACACAGAGTTGGCTGCGATCGCGGCCGGCATGGGTGCAGATGCTGCAGACCTCTTCTTCGGTGAAGGTGTTGCACTCGCGACAGTGGCGAATCACACGTACCGCATTCAGAAGCGACTGGCCCAATAACTCTGCCCCCACTCGATCATGCTGCAAGAGATGCAGGGCCATACGCTGCGCGGTTTTGGGGCCTACTCCGGGAAGCCGCCGAAGGGCCTCGGCAAGCGACTCCAGCGCGTGTGGATTGGCAGGCAGGGCACTCACATGCAGTGCTGATTAGAAAAGCTTCATGCCGGGTGGAAGCGGCAGGCCCGCTGTTACGGCAGACAGTCGCTGCTGTGAGACCGCCTCCGCTTTTGCCGAGGCGTCGTTACTCGCCTCGACCAGCAGATCCTGAAGCGTCTCCCGATCATCTGCATCCGCAGACATCAGACTCGGGTCAATCTGCACGGCTTTGACCTCGTGCTTGCAGTTCATGGTGATTTTCACCAAGCCCGCACCCGATTGGCCTTCCACCATCTCCTGGCTCAGGCTGTCTTGGACCTGCTTCATTTTTTCCTGCATCTGCTGCGCCTGACGCATCAGTCCCGCAATCTGACCTTTCATCATCCTGGACTTCCTTTTCTGGTTGAGCGAATGGAACCCGGCACAATCTTGCCGCCAAAATCATTCAGGATCGATTGCACCATCGGGTCGGCATGAATCTGGGCCTCGGCACGCGCCTGGGCCTGGGCGGCCGCATCCGCCTCCTCAGCCGCTGCGGTCAGTGTCTCGGCCTCGCCGAGTTCAACATCAATTTTGCAAGGCTTGCCGAAGTGTGCCGCCAGCGCCTCCTGGGTTTTGCTGACCGCCGAAGACTCAGTCAGCGCAGGAATCGCCACCCGAAACTGCAGCCGCACGCTACGGCCGAGGTCCTCGAATGCAACGAGTTTTGCCTGCTGAACAAATTGCCGCGCCAGGCCCGAGACCGCAAGCGAACGCGAGACCGCAGGCCACTGCTGTGCAGTCAGTGACGCTGCCGGCAGTGCTACAGCTGCGGGTGCGGGTGCAGACGTGGATGCGGGCCCTGCCCGACTCTGCGAGGGCGCTGCCACCGTCCGAGGGGATGCGCTCGTTACCGCCATCGCAGCGGGCTGAAATGCAAAGAGCCGCAGCAGTGTCATCTCCAATCCGGTGCGCTCATCGGGTGCAAGCGGCAGATCTCTTCTGCCCAGTGTCACGATCTGATAATTGAGCTGCAGGGTCTCAGGGGACTGATGCTGCGCAAGCGCCTCGATCACCCCACTGGGATCATCACGAGATTCAATCTTTAGAGTTGCAAGGGCGCTGGCCTGATGAAAACACCGGGCCATATCGGCAAGCAAGGCATCTGCCGATGCGCCTGAGGTTTGTAGTTCTTCAAGAGTTGCAAATGCAGCCTGCGGATCATTACGGGCAATGTCATGCATAAAGCGGCCCAACAGCTCACGCTGAACCAATCCGAGCATGGCCCGAACGGCAGGCTCCGTGATTTGTCCGCCCCCATAGGCAATTGCCTGATCCGTCAGCGACAGCCCGTCCCGCACGCTGCCCTGGGCCGCCACAGAAAGCCAGGCCAGGGCCTGAGGCTCGGCACTGATTTTTTCTTCGTTTAAGACCCAGGCCAGATGCTGCTGCAAAAGCTCGGGCGGTACATTTTTAAGATTGAACTGCAGGCAGCGCGAGAGCACGGTAACGGGAATCTTTTGCGGATCCGTCGTTGCCAGCAAAAACTTTACATCCGGCGGCGGCTCTTCCAGAGTTTTGAGCATTGCGTTAAAGGCGTGATTCGACAGCATGTGGACTTCATCGATCACGTAGACCTTAAAGCGGCCCGCGGTCGGGGCGAACTGGGCCTGCTCGAGCAATTGCTGAATCTCAGCTACCCCGCGATTGGAGGCAGCATCAATCTCGATGTAATCCACAAAACGGCCGCCATCAATCTGACTGCAGGCGCTGCAGACACCACAGGGGTTCGCGCTCACGCCGGATTCGCAATTCAATGCCTTGGCAATAATCCGGGCTAAAGTGGTCTTGCCAGTCCCGCGGGTGCCCGCGAGCAAATAGGCATGATGCAGCCGCTGGGCATTGAGCGCATGGGCAAGGGCCTTGACCACATGGTCCTGGCCCACCACCTGTGAAAACGATTTTGGCCGCCACTTGCGGGCCAGCACGGCCGATGGCGATTGCAGCCCTGCAGCCGCAGGCGGCGGCAAATCTTCAGAGGAAAACAGGGCGTTAGTCATTCATCAGTGTGCGTCAAAGGGGGCGAGCCGGACCCCCGGCACTTGAGAAATTCAGCCTTGGCTGCTTCGTTCCCGACCTGACCAGGTATGCCGACTCCCAATGCGGGGCGGCCCGCCTTAGGCCAAGTGTACCAAGCGGTCCCCCTGCAGATCCCACAGCTGTGCCTTGGCCGTCAGAATCTTGGCAGCGACCCTGGCCTGAGGCCGAATCCTGGCGAATTGATCGCGATACAACGCAAGCTGGCGGACGTAATCCGCATGCTCCGAGGGCAGAACATTCCACTTGAAATCAACAATCCACCACTCCTCTGGTGACTCCTGAATCCGGACGACGCGATCGGGACGCATCAGCGTGCCGGATGGCAAATCCACCGCGGGCCACTCGGATTCGGAGTACGCAAGAACATCTGGACTAAAAATGCGGGCTGCAAACTCGGACTTTCCAATGGCCGCGGCTGAAGCGATCACCTCATCTCGGGCGGCACCCGGCAGTCCAAATTGAGCAATCAGTGCGCGGGCAACCGCAGTGGCCTGCTGGGGCCCGAATTCCAAAAGCCGGTGTAAGGCTTTGCCCTGCCGCATCGCCAGTGTCTCGGATGCTGGTGAGCCTGCTGGACTCGTTTTTTTATCAAAGCGCAATCCACGCCATGTCACTGCAGACGGTGCGAGAAAAGCGGGGGCGTCTTTCTGTGCGGCCGGGCCTGGCACAGAGGGCTGGGGAAAATCACGTTGCTCGCAATGGTCTTTTAGTTTTTCATACCAGCTGGGCTTACGACTGCTTGAAGCTGGCCGCTCTTCGCCGGTGGCGCTTAATAAAAGCACCTGCTTGGCCCGCGTAATGCCAACATACAGAAGATTGAAATCCTCTTCCTCGATGCGCCGGTTCTCTTCCAGTAATGCATCACGAACAAATGGGCTGATGGGATCGCCTGCAATCCAGCCCGCATGGCCGAGGATCGCATCGCGATTCTCCGACCATTGCGACAGCCAACGCAGCCCGCTCTCCGATCGGCCCTGATCCATCAGCCCCGCAAGCACTACAACCCTGGCCTCAAGGCCCTTGGCCGCATGCAACGTAGAGAGGGCCACCGCCTGCTGATTGGGCAAGACACCGGGGCCGGGAGACTCCGAATCAGAGAGGGCAGCAGCACGATTTAGCTCGCGCAGAAATCTTGGCAGGCTGGGCAGCCGTCCTGTGTCGAGCTCCAAGGCAAGGCCAATAAAGGCTTCAATATTCGCAAGCCGCTGCAGGCTACGAAAATCGGGAGTGCGCGAGGCAATCCGATCAAATACATCCTGATCGTGCAGGATCTGGTCCAGCAGATCATGAACTGGCAGCTGCGTCGATAAATCAATCCAGCGCGACAGACTTCTGGCAGCAGCCGCCAAGGCGGGGTCGGCATCGGGCTTAAGACCGCAGGCAAGTAAGCCAGCGTAAAAACTCTCCCCATCATCAGCAGCCCGCTGTTTTGCAATTGTCACCAGCTGCGAATCGGCGAGGCCAAAGATCGGGCTTTTCAGTGCCTGGGCACAGTCGCGATCCGACCAAGGTGCAGCCAAGAAACGCAGCAGCGCAATCAGATCTTCGATTTCCGGAGACGACAGCAGCCCGCCTGAACGATCACTGACAAAGGGAATGCCGGCTTCGGTGAGCGCCAGCTCATAGCTCTGAAAATGCGTGCGGGCGCGAAACAAGATCCGCACCTCCGACCACTGTAACGACGGCAACTCTCTCCGAAGCTGCAGTAAAGCCGCTGCAATCGCCCTGCCCTCACTTTCCCAATCGGGTGCCAGGCCAAGACGCGCAACAAAACCAGCTGCATCGGCTGCGCGGGTCTCGTGATCGACGAATCGATTGGGCGCAGCGCTGCCAAGTGCGGCATTCAGAAACGCCACCACCGCGGGGCCGCAGCGATAGGTGGTGTTCGTGGAGAGAACGTCCGCGCCAAAGTGTTGGGCAAGCCACCGGGATGCCGCATAAAACACCTCTGGGTCAGCACGCCGGAATCGATAAATCGACTGTTTGGGATCACCCACGATAAAGACTCGGGGGGCGCTGGCTGCAATGCTGTGATCATCTTGCTCATACTGGGAGAGCCAACCCCGCAGCATCGCCCACTGCACCGGATTGGTATCTTGAAACTCATCGACCAGGAGTTGTGAAATCTGACGATCAAAACGCGCATGAAAATCTGCCGCTAATGCTCCGCCAAGCAGCTCCCATGCCTTCATCTCAAGGCCGGTGAAATCGGTCTCGTGGCTTTTGGCCATGACGTCTTCCAGGCATTGGCCAAGCGTTGACGCGCAGGCCCAGAGGGCCTGATTGCGGGCCGCCAAAAGACGTGCATCGCAGGTGGTGATCAGCCCACCGAGTGCCGCGCCAAAGGCCTGAATCTGGGCCTTTAATGCTGGGCCTTCGGCACCCCAGACCGCCAGGTCTTTGCCCTTGCGAACAAAGCGATCATCGCCACCTTTTAAATGAAAGCGCGGGCTATCGGGATCGCTGAGCATTTCCTCGGTCGTGCGTTGCGTGAGCATGCGGCTACGCAAATCGCTGAGCTCATCAGGATTCCATCGCGAAAATAAACCAGCGAGCTCGGCACGATCGGCAATCTGTGCATAGGCTTTGGCAAAAATCGCTGCCTGCGATTGCTGGGCCTGATAAAACGCAGCCACGGCCAGTCGATTGGCTGATAACGCATCTGCGATCACTGATTTGCTGGCCCTCGCACCGCTTCCAGCAGCCGCCGCATCGGACTGCGGCTGTGATTCAACACCAAAGGCCTGCCACTCCACACGGGCAGCTAACCAAGACTGCATCGCCTCGCGGACATGCCATGGGCCCATCAACTCAATTAACTCGGCGTACGGCAGCCGATCCGTATGGTTTGTAAGAAACAACTCCCACGCCTGGCGATGCAAATCGGAGGCGCGCTGTGTCAGCGAGAGGCTGGCCATGCCAGCTGCGCGCAGCGGTGCCATGGCGATCAGACGGGCATACCAGCTGTGAAATGTTCCGATCATCGGAGGCTGGGGATCTGATAAAAACCGCTGTAAGGCCTTGGGGGCTGCTAAAAGCGCGGCCTCAAGGGCCTGGCCGGTCAGGCCCCAGTGAGTAAGAATCTCGCGTTGTCGCTGCGCATCGCTGGCTGACAAATCACGCAGCTGCCCAATCACCCGATGCCGCATTTCAGCGGCGGCTTTATTCGTAAACGTCAGTGCAAGGATGGATCGCGGGGCCACGCCCTCAAGAAGAGCCCGGGTAATTCTCGAAGACAAAAGCCAGGTCTTGCCGCTTCCCGCACAGGCCTCCACGACCACGCTGCGTTGGGGCTCTAAGGCCCTTGCCGGATCAAGCGCCATCGGTCTGCTCCGCGCCATCGTTGGCCTCTATCTCTAAGCGTGCGGCATCAAGCCGATAGTCATCGCGCCGGCAGACACCCCGCACGGCACAGTACTGACAGACCTGCGCATCCGCATCAACTCCCCGTGCCTGCACCAGCGCACCACCGGCAATCTCTTTGAGTTCTGAGCGCACCGATTCCAGAGCCTGGACGCCGAGCTGCGCAATTGACCTGCCTTCATCGGGTGTGAGATCCACCTCGGTGACGGCCTCACGCCGAATCGACACAAAACGCGCAGCCTTCACCGGCTGGTCTGACTGCTGTGCCTGCAGCAGCCAGGCATAAAGCTGCAGCTGAAGTTCATTGCCTTCTGGGCTTAAGCGTTTTTTCAGAACTTTGGGATTGCTGGTTTTGAAATCCATCACCACGCCGCGCTGCACATCCAGCCGATCCAGCCGGCCTTTGAGCGTCACGCCCAGGTCCGGAATTTGTGCGCGTAGTGGCAGTTCAGTCTGAATCACGCTGCCTGAATCGCTCGCGGAATTGGCAGCGGGCTGAGTCAGAAGCCATCGGGCAAGTCTGGGCACGATTGCAAACGCCTCGGCACGCAGCTGCGCCCAGATCGGCCTCGGGAGCGGGAGCTTTAATGTGTCGCCAGGACCACCCCAGCGCCAGGGCTGCTCCAGACTCTGGTCAATCTGCCGATGTAGCCAGTCGGCGCACAGGGCCTCGGAATCAAATCCCGCTGGAGCCGCTTTTAAAACATGATGCAACAGCGAGCCCAGATCCGAGGCCTGCGCGGATTCTTCCAGCTCCTCGCATTGCGAAAGCGCCAAAAGCGAAGACAGCGCATATTGATAAGGGCAGTCCACCAATCGCTGCGATTCAGATACCGAGATCGCATCCGGCAGGCCCAGATCCCACTGCAGCTGCGTTTCGGCCTGAAAATCTTCTGTCAGGGCAGGCAAAAGACTGCAGTCGAGCACCAGCGGCGAGATCATTTCGGCCGCTTTTTTCACGGGCATGGATGTCTGCAGCTCCACCCATGGAGAGAACTGCACTGCGCTATCTGGCTCATCGCTGGTCGCAATCATGGTGATCGGAAGATCCGATCGCCACAGCGCAGTAAACGCAGTAAAGCCCTCGGACTCCTCTTGAATGGGATCAAGCGCAAGCCCCATCTCGGCAAGCTGCGTTGGCTCGAGAAATCGCGGCATCTCGCGCTGGGGCAGCCGCTTTGCATCTGCACCCACGACCAGCAGGGCCTGCGGCCTTTGCCACAGCAACGACGAGGCGGAGACCACACGGACTTTTGCCTGTTCGGTGGGCTCGATGAATCGCGCACGATTTAACTCTTCGGCCAGCACCGTATTCCAGAGCGACGACGATATCGCCAGCGAATCGGCCATCGACTGCTGCTGCAGAATTTGCAGCGCCGCCAACACGGCCTCTCCCGCGGGGTCCGATGCCAATGCGGCATCCAGGCCCAGCGCCTCTGCGGCCTGTAACAACTGATCCACCCAGCGTGCGAGGGGCTGGCGGCCACGCCGCCTTGCCGTCTCGAAGACTTCTGCAGGAAGTGTGAGCAGGCCCTCCTGAGCAAGCGTCGCCAGACTAATCTCGGTGACTCGGCCCGCCTCGCGTAATGCGGCATCCAGCATCTGACGCTTTCTCGCATCAAAGCCGCAGGTGACTTTCAGGCCCGCGGCAACAAAAGGGGAATGGACCCATTCAAGAATGGTCTGGGTCGTAATCGGGCCGCTCAGCAGCTGATTCAGGCCAGCAATTGCACTTGCGGCCACTGTTGTATCCAGCGCCCAGCCAGAGCGGTCACTAAAGGGCTCCTCAGCACGCTGCAATAAAGCACGCATTCTGCGGACCGCTTTGCGATCCAATGCAAGCACGCCAATGTCAATCAAGCCGCGGGCACGCCACTGCAAGATGGTCTGCAGACCTGCCCATGCGGTCTCCTCGAGGGTGCAGGCCGCAATCAGTTCCCGCTCCTGCGATGCCGGCGAGGCCTCGGATGCGGTCAGCGGATCAATTGGCTGAAAACCAAATACTGTGATCTGCGAGTCCTGCACGCCAAACAAAATCTCAGCCATTGCGAGTTCACGCTGCGACGGGGATCGGCCAAGGCAAAACCAAACGGCATCGGTGCAAAGCGATAATGGACGCTGATATTTTTTCAGGCCCTGCGCGATCCACGGGGCTTGATCCTCCGCAATTGAGGTGGCCCGATGCAGTTCAGCCAACACCCACAGATCGCCGGCAATCGATGAGGCAGCTGCCGATGTCACCGGCAGCCCAAGATGGGCCGCATCAAGCCAATCCCAGCCCTCAAAGATATCGACCCACTGGCCTGCCAACAGCAATGCCGCCCGGGCTGAGCCGGCGAGTGCGTGTTTTAAAGCGGAATGATCAAGCAGGTGTTGCGCCAGTTCCACACGCCGTGCGCAGAGCGCGCGCGGCAGTGACACATCATTTACGCCACCATGGGATGCAATCTGGAAGACTGCCTGCTGCGCAGCCTGATCAAGGCTGCCGCACCAGGGCATTGGCCTGCCCTGCTTGCGGCCAGGCCACTGGACCGCCGAGAGCGCGGACTTCAGTGCGGCAGCGGCGGCCGGCGAGTCGGTAATCAGCGCCGGGGGGAGATCGCCCTGCGCCTGGCCCATGGCCTGGGCTACGGCCTGCGACAGCGGCGCAGTGCTTGGCAGGGCAAAAACTGTAGGCATGGGGGAATTTATGCTATTGTCCACGGCGAAATCACCATAGTAGACAGCCCGGCAGGCTCACCGAGTGATCGATGCGGCAAAACGTCGCCCCGCCTGCCCAAAAACACTAAAGCCCCCCCGGTTACACCACTATGAGCCAACATGTTCTCGCTGTAAGCGATGCCTCATTTGAGGCCGATGTCCTGAAATCAGATCTGCCCGTGCTGGTGGACTTCTGGGCCGAATGGTGTGGCCCCTGCAAAATGATCGGCCCGATTGTCGAAGAGATTGCCAAGGAATACGACGGCCGGCTCAGAGTCGCCAAGCTCAATGTCGATGAAAACGCCGGCGTGCCGGCCAAGCATTCGATTCGCGGCATCCCCACACTGATTCTTTTTAAAAATGGTGCTGTGGTCTCCCAGAAAGTCGGAGCGGCAGCAAAATCGCAACTCACCGCATGGATCGATAGCAGCTTATGATTTCGCCTCAGGCCGCAGTCTCGCGCGGCCTGAATTCAGTGCCCCGTCTCGGGGCCTCAGGGCAGACGCTCTGAACACCACCCTCTAATTTTTAATTCACGTTTTTTAACCCTGTCCGTCTCCACGGCGACACATCGCTAAACGCTTATGCACCTCTCCGAACTAAAAGCCCTTCATGTGACACAACTCGTTGATCTGGCGATGAGCCTTGAGATCGACAACGCCAGCCGGCTGCGCAAACAGGAACTGATGTTTGCGGTCCTAAAGAAAAAAGCCAAACTGGGCGAGCAGATTTTCGGCGATGGTGTGCTGGAGGTCCTGCCCGATGGATTTGGATTCCTGCGCTCCCCAGAATCCAGCTACCTCGCCAGCACCGATGACATCTATCTCTCCCCCTCGCAGATTCGCCGCTTTAATCTGCACACCGGCGACTCGGTGGAAGGCGAGGTCCGCACCCCCAAAGAGGGTGAGCGCTACTTCGCGCTGGTGAAGGTCGACAAGATCAACGGCCAGCCGCCCGAAGCTTCAAAAAACAAAATTCTTTTTGAAAACCTGACACCACTGTTTCCCGATGAGCCCATCGTGCTGGAGCGGGAAATGAAAGGTGAAGAAAACATCACCGGCCGTGTCATCGACATGATCGCGCCAATCGGTAAGGGCCAGCGCGGACTGCTGGTGGCCTCACCGAAAAGCGGTAAGACCGTGATGATGCAGCACATCGCCCATGCGATTACCACCAATTACCCCGAGATCACACTCATTGTGCTGCTGATTGATGAGCGGCCGGAAGAAGTCACCGAGATGCAGCGCAGTGTGCGGGGTGAAGTGGTGGCATCAACTTTTGATGAGCCCGCGACACGCCATGTCCAAGTGGCAGAGATGGTGATCGAGAAAGCCAAGCGATTAGTCGAGCACAAAAAAGATGTGGTGATTCTTCTGGACTCGATTACGCGCCTGGCCCGGGCCTACAACACCGTGGTGCCGACCTCCGGCAAAGTGCTGACCGGCGGCGTGGATGCGAATGCGCTGCACCGGCCGAAACGTTTCTTTGGCGCAGCCCGAAACATCGAAGAGGGCGGATCGCTCACGATCATCGCCACTGCCTTGATTGATACCGGCTCGCGGATGGACGAAGTGATTTACGAGGAATTCAAAGGCACCGGCAATATGGAAGTCCACCTGGCCCGTCGCCTTGCAGAAAAGCGGGTCTATCCGGCCATCAATATCAATCCCTCGGGCACCCGCCGCGAAGAGCTGCTCATTAAGCCCGATGTGCTGCAAAAGATCTGGATTCTGCGCAAGCTGCTGCACGATATGGATGAGCTTCAGGCCATGGAGTTTCTGCTCGATAAAATCCGCCAGACCAAGAACAACGGCGAGTTTTTCGATATGATGAAACGCGGCGGCTAGGGTTTGCGAGGCGCCCAATTTTTCTATATACTTCAAGGACTTAGGCACGTAGCACCCATTGATCAGGCGGTGCCGGCGACCCCACTCCCTTAAGGAAAACACATGAAACAAGGCATTCACCCCGATTACCGCGAAGTCGTGTTCGTGGATCTATCCAACGACTTCAAATTCATTACCCGCTCCACTGTCCAGACCCGCGAGACCACCAAGTGGACCGATGGCAAGGAATATCCGCTCTATAAGCTGGATACGAGTTCTGAGACCCATCCGTTTTACACCGGCAAACAAAAGCTGGTGGATACCGCGGGCCGTGTCGAGAAATTCCGCCAGAAATTCGGCAGCAAAACTGGTAAGAGCGCGGGCAAGGGTGCGGCCAAGGCCTAAAGCCCCGATCGATTCTGATGACAAAGACTGAAAAAGGCAGCCGCAAGGCTGCCTTTTCATTTCTAGAGGCCAACACCGGCGCCCCACTGCCGGGCCTGGCGGCCAGTGCAGCCAATCGCATTCCGCGTTGGCTGCTGATTTTGATTGTACTGCTCTACATCGGCCACGGACTCTTTTATCGTGACCCCTGGCGCGGCGATGACATGCTGGGCCTAGCACTGGCGCGGACTACGGCCGAAGGGCTTCTGCGTGGTGATTTTTCCTTGCTGCTGCTGCCGCAGCTGGGTGATCTGGCGTGGAATCAGCAGGGGCCCTTATGGACCGCGATACTTGCGATCTTCATGCTGCCTGCCTATCTCTGGGCGGCAAGCACTGCATCACCGGTTCCGATTCATCTGCTGGATGATCTCGCTCGGATTCCGGTGGCCGTGGCGATCACGCTTGGCTTGGTCGCCGTCTGGAAAGCAACCGATCGATTCGCACGACGCCGCGAGGCACAGCCCGTGGATCCGCTGGGCCTGGGTCCGCAGGCGTCTGCTTTTGGAAAGACACTCGGCGACTGTGCGCTGCTGCTGACGATTGCTGCGCTGGGTCTGGTCTACCCCCTGCACCAGCTGGGAACCACCAGCATTGAACTATTGCTTCAGGCCTTGCTGCTGTGGGCGCTTGCCACCGCTGCCGAGACACCGAAACGTTCCGGAATTCAGGTCGCATTGATTGTCTTTGCCAGCCTGATGACGCACGGCATCGGACTGGCGCTGACTCAAATCATTGCAGTGACCTGCGTATTGCTCTGGGTGCAGCCCTTACAGCGTATTCGACAGGCCTTTGTGTTGCGCTGGCTGCTTGTCGGGTCGGGACTGGTAGCACTCTGGACGCTGATGGCATTTTTCACGATGCCGTTTTCAAGAATCAGTCAATGGTGGTTCGGGGGGGTTTCGGGCTGGTGGATCATCGATAAATCGATTGCCGAACACACCATCTTGGGCAGCATTGAGCCCTGGCTGCGCGAATCCCTATGGCGCTGGTGGCCGATTTGGCCGATTGCGATTTTCGGTCTGCTGTCCGTTCGACATATCCGGCTGTCGCGCGCACCCCACTGGTCCGTGCCGCTGATCCTTGCGGCAGTGTCCATCTTGCTCGGCCTGCTGGGCCCTTCGCACTGGGAGGTTCATCATTTCGCACCCATGATTCCGCTGGCCATGATTGCTGCATTCGGCCTACTCTCCCTGCCGCGGCCGATTGTCAATCTTGTGGACTGGTTTGCAGTGGCCTTATTCACCGCTGCAGGAAGTTTTGTCTGGCTCTACTGGACCGCATTGAATTTCGGATTTCCCGCGACCTTGGCGGCCAGGGTTCCGCTTCGGGCGCCCGGCATCGCCGGTACTGCAAATTTCTACGAGATTGCCATCGGACTGCTTGCCACTGTGGCGTGGATTGGGCTTGTGCTGTGGCGAATCCAGCGGGCCGAGGCCCGGCTATGGCGGCCTGTGGCGCTGAGCAGTGGCGGTGTGCTGCTGCTGTGGAGCCTGCTGACGACGCTCTGGCTTCCTGCGATTGATCGTATTCAAGGACAACGCGTCTTGGCGGAGTCTCTGGAGCGCGGCTGGCAGCAGGCCGCTGCCGCAAAGCCTGCCATTGAATCCGAGACGGCCTGCGTGGGGTTATCCGAGCAGTCGACAGCCTTAAATGCAATGGCAGTGGCCCTCAGTCGACTGCCATTGTCATCTGATCCGCAGTGTCTGTGGAAGTTAGGCGTTGTTGGAGACACCGCTCAAGAATCCGATATCGCGTCGTCAACCCCACAGTGGAAGATCGTCTGGCGAAGTGGTGCTGAAGATCGGCCGGGACGTCAGCGCATCCTGCTGCTCGAACGCGCTCCATGACCCGCGCGCGCGATGTTTTTGCGCTAGGCTGGCCCATCTTGGTGGGCCAAATCGCAGTGCTGGGTAACGGCGTCATCGACACCATCATGGCTGGCCAACGCTCTGCCGAGGACCTTGCCGTCATTGGGCTGGGTGCAGCGATTTACATCAGTGTTTTTGTAGCGTTTCGCGGTGTGCTGATGGGGCTGACGCCCATCGCAGCCGGCCATTTTGGCGCGGGCCGTCTTTCGGAGATTGGTGATGATGTTGGCCAGGCGGCCTGGGTGGCACTCATTCTGGCTGCCATCGGTATTCCGCTCTTGTGGTGGAGCGATCCCTGGCTGGGACTCACCCAGCCAGATCCCAGTCTGCACACACCACTGACTCAGTATCTGCAGATCATCGCCTTAGCGATGCCCTCAACGCTGCTGTACAGCGTGTTCTTTACTCTCAATAGCGCGACCTCCCGGCCGGCAGTCACCATGACGATTAACCTTGTCATGCTGACCGTGAAATGGCCATTGAATCTTGTGTTCATGGATGGCATTGATGGCCTCATCGATCCGATGGGTGCGGTAGGGTGTGCAGTATCGACTGCCGTGCTGTCCTGGATCTCCCTCGCCGTTGCACTGCTCGTGCTGCTGATCGACCGCCGCTACCGTGATTTTCATGTCCGATTGCGGCAGCCCGTATTTGGAAAAATCTCCGAGTTATTGCGCATCGGATTTCCGATCGGGGCAGGCTATCTCATCGAGGTGACATCCTTTACCCTGATGGCCCTGCTGATCGGACGCTTTGGCACGATTGCAAGCGCCAGCCATCAGGTCGCCGCAAATCTCGCCACACTCATCTTTATGATGCCATTGGCCTTATCAAATGCCACCAGCATTCTTGCAGCCCAGTCCATCGGTGCCGGCGACGAGGCCAAGGCCCGGGCCTGGATCTGGGCGGGCATGCGGCTGGTGATGGGAATTGCTGCGGTTGTCGTCATCGTGCTGCTGACGCTACAAGATTCTCTTGCCCAGCTGTATGCCGAAGATCCATTGGTTCAGCAGTTTGCAAGGGTGCTGATCGCCTATGCGGCCATCTGCCATATGCTCGACGCGCTGCAGTGCCTGCTGTATTCCTCGCTGCGCGCCTGGAGAATCACCTTCACGCCAATGCTGGTCTACGGCATCAGCCTCTGGGGCTTTGGCGTGGGTGGCGGCTGGTGGTTTGCCCATACACTTTTTGCACCCGGCCCCTCAGCACCAGAAGGATTCTGGATGGGGAACTTTCTTGGGCTTCTGGCGGCCTGCATTGGCCTGGGACTACTCTTACGGCGCCGATTTCTCAATCCAGTTGTGGCGATAAAAGCGTAACTCTTCGATCGATTCCTGAATATCTGCCAAGGCAGTGTGGGCGCCCTGTTTCTCAAAGCCCTTCATCGCCGATGGATTCCAGCGACGGCAGAGCTCCTTGATCGTGCTGACATCAATATTGCGATAGTGGAAAAAAGATTCCAGCTGCGGCAGGTAACGCTGCATGAAACGCCGATCTTGATGCACGGTATTGCCACACATGGGCGACTTTCCAGGCGGCACATAGCCCCGGATAAAGTCGAGTAACAGTGCGCTGGCCTGCGACTCCGTTGTTGTCGAGGCCCGCACCTTATCGATTAGGCCTGATTTACCGTGGGTACTTTTGTTCCAGGCATCCATACCATCCAGGACGCTATCTGGTTGATGCAAGACCACCACGGGCGCAATCGCCAAGACGGTGAGCTGGGGGTCGGTGATGACCATGGCCACTTCCAGGATCCGATCGGCCTCGGGGTTCAGGCCGCTCATTTCCATGTCGACCCAAACCAGATTGAGTTCATTGGTTACTGACATAGCCTGTAATGATCGCACAGGCTAAGATCCGGCCTATGCTTGCTCGCCCGACTTCGCTGCTTTGCTACGCCACATGCAGGCAAGACTCTTAAGCCATCATGGCCGACAGGCCTGGGTAATCGACGAGCAAGGCCAGCATCACTTATGTGTTTATAAGGGCCGGGACCAAGAGCCCATGACCAACGACTGGGTCGAAATCGATACGACACTCACGCCAGCAGTCATTACCGGGCTGCTGCCCAGAAATAACGCCCTATACCGCAGCGAGGCCCACCGCACTAAGGCATTGGCCGCCAATGTCGATCAGGCCATGATCGTGATCTCTGGGGATCCACTCTTTTCAGACGAGCTGCTCGCGCGCATGATCTGCGCCAGCGTTGCCGAAGGCATCTCTGGGCTGGTCGTACTCAATAAAATCGATCTCTCTGAGTCAACACAGCGGGCTCGGCAGCAGCTCAGTGTTTTTGTCGAATGCCTGCGCTTACTCGACTGGAAGCTGCTGGAGCTTGCTGCCAAACCGAAGGCGCCAGGCTTTGCGCCCACTGGCAAGGCCGAATTGATTGCCCAGCTTGAGCGCAAAACCACGGTGGTGCTGGGCCAATCGGGCATGGGAAAAAGCAGTCTGCTGAACTGGCTTGTGCCCGAATTCAATGCACAGACACAAGAAATCTCTCAGGCCCTTCAAACGGGCCGCCACACCACGACCGCATCGCGCATGGTGGCAGCCCATGAGGGCTGGCTCATCGACACACCCGGCTTTCAGCTCTTTGGGCTGCATCATCTTTCTGAAAGTCAACTGGCGCTTGGATTTCCGGAGTGGGCCCTGGCCCAGGGGCCTGCAGGCCGATGCCGATTCGCGAATTGCCATCATGACAACGAGCCGGACTGCTTGATCAAACAGGCAATTGCAGACGGCAGTCTGCCGGCCCGCCGACTGACGCTATGGCATCACTTGATCAGAGCCAGCTGACGCTCAAGTGCCAGCGCTGAGGCTGGCCCGAAACGATACAGTTTTGAATGCTGTTGCGAGTGGTTTCAAAATCCGTGATGGTCTGCTGGCCGGGCTTCAGCAGCTGGCAGCCAACACGAAAATGATCCAGGTTGTAGACATCACTGACATTTCTCACCTGAAGCATAAAACTCTCTGACGATTTCTTTCCTCGGGAAAAGTAACAGTTCGACCAAATTGTGCCGACCTGCATCCGCTCCATCGCGCTAAATTCCAAACCAACCCCCTGAAAACCGATATCAAAAATACGGGGCTCAACAACAGAGCTGAAAGATCCGGAGATTACCAAGTCAAGGGTACGATCGTTCGGTGCCGGCACGCGAAAACTTTCGCGGCGCTGGATGGCGATGACCTCAGTTGGAAAATCCGACGTCACCAGATCATAGGAGCCAAATTTCACATTCGGTGCGACGAACTGTAATTTGTATTGATCGGCAGTAATCACCACCCAGAGATGCTGGGATTCCTTAATTGCCTTTGGGACATCCGTGCCCTCGGGCAGGGAAAACGCTAGGCCCACCACCGGATCGGCCTCAACGCATTTCAGGGCCAGCCGCTTGGAGAAGTCTTTCAGTGGCATGAGGCCCGCCGTGACTCCTGAATTGAATTCCCGGACGACGGTCCGCTCGGCCGGCCGGGGCTCCAGCTTGAATTGCTCCAGGACCTTGGCGTCAAGCTCGGGGGGATAGGTTCGAAAGGCCACAACAACCCTCTTTGAAGGTGAAATTTATTGAGGATTCCATTTTAGGGCATCCCGTTTTGCCGCTAAAATTCGGGATCCCTAGACCCAGCGGGGGCGGAGCGAGCGATTGAAAACGGGCGGGACGCCAAGACTGAAAATTCTGGTGAGCAACCAGAAGGGAGGCGTTGGTAAGAGTTCACTGAGCGCGAATCTGGCCGCCTATTTCGCGATAGAGCGGCAGATGAGCACGCTCTTGATCGACCTGGATCGTCAGGGCACCTCGTCGCAGTGGATCAAAAATGCCGTTCATGTCGACCGGCTCAAGTATGACCATGCCAGCCACCTGATCCAGGGCGCCAATCGCCTCGGAATCTTCAACGCCCGCTGCCATGTTCGGGATGCCTCTAACGTCCACGAGGTCGTCATTACCGATGTCACGTGGTCGCCTGCGGTGGGCTATGAGCTGCTTGAGATCTTCGATCTGTGGATTATCCCCACCTCGTTATCCGAGCTTGAGCTCTTGTCCACGATTGCACTGCTCGGAGATCTAAAGCCCGCCTTGGATCGGCCGCGTTCGCCCCGGCTGCTGATCACCCCCAATAAGATTCATCCCTTTCAGCGCAAATTCGACTCCATGGCAGCACAGCGCTTTCCGGTGCCATTTCTTTTAACGCCGCCGGTGCTAGCGGCCAAGGACTTTGAATCGCTGTATCAGCGTGATTACATCGTGAGCGCTGGAAAAGATGATGTCAAAGAGCGCTTCCTTACCTTTTGCGAGGCGGTATGGAAAGCCAGCCAGATTTCCGTATTCGAGGCCCACACCATGCGGGCCCGCTCGGATTGGAATAGAGGCACGGCGTCAGCACCGCCCTCGGCACTGCCGGAAATCTCCAGAGTGCCCGAGATGATCAAGGCCGATACTCCCGATGAGAGCGCGTTGTAGCCCCCCGCCCTTCTAGCCCATTTCGATTCTCGAGAGATCCAATGTTTAAAGCGCTTTTTCAATTTCTCTTTGGCAGCAAAAAGAAAAAAGCTGATCCCATGGCCGCCCAAAACGACATGGTCTACGAGGTCCGCAACCAATTTGAAAAAGGCCTGCGGGAAGCGCTGAAAAAAGCCCATGGTGATAAATCCAAACAAATTGCTGAGATCGCCACCAACTACGTGTTTGACTTTGGCGAATTCGGATTTGATTTCTCTGAAGGCAAAGACCTAAAAAAAATCGTCGGTGCGGAGTTGGTCAATATCTGCAACTACGACATCGCAGATCCGCTGAAGCTACTGCGGGCCATGGTGCATCGGGCGCTGCAACTGAAAAAAACCGGCCAGATCTATGAAGATCACATGCGGGACCTCTGGATCCTCTGCCTGGTGCCCGTCGGGCCGCTCACGCCACCCGACTCATTTTTCCCCGGCACGGCCGGACACATGAACTTTGTCAAACGGCTGCGCCTGGTAGAAATCACCGACCGCCAAGCTGAAAATGCGCAGCGGGTGTGGAAAGACCCCCATCTGAAAGCCATTCTTGAGGCCTGGCTCACTGCCCACCACGATTAACTGGGCTTAACACGGTAGATCAAAAGCTCCGTTTCGCGTTCGTCATCAACCTGCAGCACCTGGCTGGGCTCGACGCCGGGCACTCGAAAGCTATTGGAAATCAAGAGTGTTCCCGGCTGCATTTCCTGGCAGGCCTTCTGCCATAGCTTCGGCATCGGCTCCGTGGATAGAAATGCATACACCGCCGCATACGGTGATAAATCCAGATCCCAGAAATTACCCCGAATCAAACGAACATTAGGCAGCCCCGCTGCCTTCAAATGTGCGCGAAGAAATGGCAGCCAGGCTGCCTCAATCCCGTCAAAAAAGTGTTGGGGATGCCTTTTTGCCAATCCAATCGGCATGGTGCCCGTGCCAGCGCCGAAATCCAACACCCGGGCATCAGGCCGCTGGGCGAACACCTCGCGGGCCAGGAGTTCTGAGACCGCTTCGATGGTGGGCCCGCTGGATAAAAACAGGGGCACCCGGCTTCTCACGGTCGGGCCAAACACCAAGACAAAGATTAAAAATGCGGCCAGATACCAGCCGCTGTGAATCTGCAGGCTATTGGCTGCTGCCACCGCAATCGGAAACAGTGCATGAATCCATAGCCACCAGCGATCGGATGCCATCCAATGCGCAATCAAAGCCGCGCCACAGGCCTGCCCGATAATCGCAAGCCAGACTCGCGGCGGATCGCCAAAGATGCCCAGTGCCAACGCGCCCAGCACCAAAGCCATCGCGAGAATTTGAGAAAGAAGTGCTTTGGAGAGTGGCCCGAGGCGAATCACGCCGCCGTCTCAAGCTGTGGGAGTGTGCCGATTTCCGGCAAATCGGCTTCGTCTTTGGTGCCGCGCTTTAATTCATAGGCCCAGGCCAGGACCTTGGCCACCGCCTCAAAGAGCTGCTCGGGAACCGGATCACCAATTTCCAATCGTGAGTACATCAGCCGCGCCAGCGGCGGTATCCGCGCAATCGGTACCTGGTGCTCCTTGGCCACATCCTGAATTCGCAAGGCAAGGGCATCCAGGCCCTTGGCGACGACCACTGGCGCAGCCATGGTGGCCTGGTCATACCGCAAGGCAATCGAATAGTGGTCTGGGTTGGCGACCACCACATCGGCCCGCTCGATGGCCGACATCATCCGACTCTGGGCGATCTGCCGCTGTCGCTGCCGCAGCTTGGCCCGAATCTCGGGCGAGCCTTCCATTTCTTTCATTTCCTGCTTGACTTCTTCGCGGCTCATGCGCATCTGACGCATAAAATTAAAACGCTGGAACACTGCATCGCCTACCGCGATCAAGATCAAAGGAATCAACAACAGCAAGGCGCCATTGAAGATAATCTGGCTGGTATTCACCACCGCCAGATTGAAATCCTGATTCACCAGCGTGGAGACATTGCCCAACAGCGCTATCAGATAGGCCATGCCAACGCCCAAGACCAGAAATGCTTTTAAGATGGTCTTCACCAACTCCACTGCGGTCGGCAAGGAGAGAAGCCGGCCGATACCCGCAATCGGATTAAGCCGATTGCCTTGAAATTTAAACGCAAATACCGGACGGAGGCCCGAGAGACTCAGCGGCGCAAAAATCGCCACCAAGAGCACTGGCACAAGCAATATGGCGAGAAGGCCCAAAAATCCGAGTACCGAGCCGGAAAGCCAGGCCATCACGGTATCGGCCCAGCGGTCGGGGTTGGAAAACGTCAGCCCATCGCGCACCATGACCACCATCTGCCGGACCAAGACCGGGCCCGCAGAAAATATAAACATCATGAAAATGATCAGCAGCCCGAGTGTGGTGAGATCACGAGACTGGGCGAACTGTCCTTCCTCGCGGGCCTTTTGTAATCGCCGCTCGGTGGGGTCTAGGGTCTTATTTTCCTGAAACTCTTCTTCCGCCATAACGGAAGTTTAGCTTAGGCCTCGGGATTCTTTTTCAAAAGATCATGAACGCGATCAGCCTGCTCGCGATCCGCCGGTGTCATTTTCTGCCAGACCCGCTGGGCGGCGATTTTCCCTGCGGTGCTATCGGCAAGCCGATACCAGGCATATGCCCGGGGAAGATCCTGAGGAATGCCCTCGCCTGACTCGTACATCAGCGCATACTTGTACCGGCCAATCGGATCCCCCGTGAGCGCTGCGCGTCGATACCATGTGAAGGCCAGGATGGTGTTTTTCTCGGCATTTACGCCGTTTTCAAATCGGCCACCAATTTCCACCATCGCGGTTGCGTTTCCGCTATTGGCTGATGCAAGCATCCACTGGCCACCCAGAGTCGGATTGATCGCCGTGCCAATGCCCTGCAGGTACATCAGCGCCACTTCATACTGGGCGCGAGAGTCTCCCTCCCGGGCTAAACGCTCTAAGATCTCTAAGGCCTCAGTGAAGCGGCCGACTTCATAGGCACGACGGGCGGTCTGATAGTCCGAACACGCTACAAAAAACGTGAATACGGGCAGCAGCACCAGCCACGCGAATCGTTTCATGCCGGATTATTTCTTGGGAATCGGTGGCGGCGCAATCGCGGCTGGGGGTGGTAAGGGTGGTGCCGGGGGCGCAGAGGTCGGCGCTGCCGCATTCTGGGCAACCGCCGTGGGCGCTGCAGCAGGCGCGCCCGCAGTCGCCGCGGCGGCGGCCGTTCCCTCAGCGGCTGCTACAGGAGCGGCTGGCTCGGGTTCTTTGTAGCTTGCGCCAAGATCACCGCCAACTGCTCGGGCAAAACTACCGAGATAGCGTCGGCCCAGATCGGGATAGTAAGGGGCAGCGGCCAAATAGCCTTTCGAGCGCAGGCAGACCGACTTATTGGTCGAATCCTCGCATTCCGCGACCGCGCCCAATCGATTGACCTCGAACTGCTCACCAAGGAAAAATAAAAAAACCACGAATCCGAGTGGAAAGACCAAAAAGAGCATGGTCTTTTTCAGAATCACAGAGAGTTTCTCAAGTATCGGAGCCATCGCAGTTCCTTTCGTTATTGGGCCGGCTTCGCGGCTGCAGCCGATGCTGAACCGGCCGCTGTGTTGCTACTGATCGGCCGCCAAAGATTAGGCGGCTGTTGGGAAAACAATCGGGCATGCATTTCGATAATCATCGGGCTCTGGGGGTGGCCATTGCGCAGCATGGCGGTATAGGCACGAACGGCTTGATCCCGGTGGCCTGCGATGAAGTATTCACGCGAGGCGCAGTAATAAAACACGAGTGCCTTGGACTCGAGATTGCCCATTTTTTCATACTCAAGAATGTCACCCATCAGCATGCAGGAATCCGCACGGTGGGCATAGGCAGCCGGATGTAAAAATTCCTTTGCCTTGCGCCTTTCGCGGTCGGATGCTTCGAGGAATTTTCGGCCGGCTTCAAGATAGCGCTCATCTTTATGGCCAGCATAGATGCGGAATTCTTCGTCAAAACGCTTGGCCTCATCAAAGGCCATGAGTCCTGCGTAGTAAGCAGCATCGTGATTGCCGCTTTTTGCCCAACCCTCGATGGATTTACGGATATTGTGGGCTGCTTCGATGTGACGAAAATAATCGCTTTCGTCGCTGATGCAGCTGCTGCTGCGAATACAGGCAGCACCTTTCGCTGCCTTGCCACGCTCCACTAAATACTGACGATGCCAGTGCGTGAAATCGGCAAAGCTCGGCACGCCGGGCGCAGCCGGTTTTGCTGCAGCCGGTTTTTCTGCAGCCGCGCTGACGGCGGCCGGGGCTGCGGCCGCGGCGCCTGCCTGTGGCGCCTTTGCGGGCTGAGCAGAAAACGCCGCTGAACTGACCGCCCATAGACAGGCCACACTGACATGCAGCGATCGCGAACAGAAATGGGATGGCAGATACTTGATCATAGCCAGGTCTTATTTTTTCGGCGGCGCCCCAGCGGCGGCTGGTCCGAGCTGAGGCCGCGGTGGCAACACGAGCACAGGCGTGCGGCCACTCTGATCCGAGGAGGCGGGTGCAGCC
>Ga0194117_10002037_pt1 | contig 22229 bp, 20 predicted proteins | sample TA2MahsurfametaG_FD_160579 | JGI IMG/M metagenome (GOLD analysis project Ga0194117, IMG submission 160579) | Freshwater microbial communities from Lake Tanganyika, Tanzania - TA2015009 Mahale N1 surface | ecosystem: Environmental > Aquatic > Freshwater > Lake | place: Tanzania: Lake Tanganyika...
GTAGTGGCGCGGCGGTGGGTGCGACGGAGATGTGGTCCTATTTCTGCCCCGACGAATGCCCTGGTCTGGCGAATGTATATGGTGACAATTTTAAAGCGTTATACGAGAGATATGAACGCGAAGGTCGCGCGCGAAAACAAGTGAAGGCGCGCGATTTGTGGCTTAAAATCCTGGATAGCCAGATGGAGACGGGGACGCCGTATATTTTATTCAAGGACGCTGCGAATAAAAAGAGTAACCAGAAGAATATCGGCGTAATCAAAAGCAGTAATTTGTGTACTGAAATTATGGAGTATTCCGATGAAAATGAAACGGCGGTGTGTAACCTCGCGAGTATCGCGCTTAACCGATTCGTCCTCGCCGGAGTCGAGGACTCAGGCGTCGCCTCCGACCACTCCGTCGTATCCGAATCGAGCGGAGCTGGCGTCGTTGGGGGACGCACCCCCCCTGGCGTCGTTGGGGGACGCACCCCCCCTGGCGTCGTTGGGGGACGCACCCCCCATATCGACTTCGCAGAACTCGAACGCATCACCGCTCTCGTCGTTGACAACCTCAATCAAATCATCAATGTCAACTACTACCCCACCGAAAAAACGCGGACAAGTAATCTGCGTCATCGCCCCATCGGAATCGGCGTCCAAGGTCTCGCCGATGTATTTATGATGATGAATATTCCGTTCCACAGCGAAGAAGCTCGCGTCCTCAACCGAGAGATTTTCGAAACGATTTATTATGCGGCACTTAAAGCGTCGATGACACTTGCTGCGCGATATGGCGCATATGAAACATTTCCTGGTTCCCCCGCATCAGAAGGTATCCTCCAGTTTGATATGTGGGGTGTTGACCCCGCGAGTTTCGGTCCGTCCGTCTACCGAAAGAAAGAATACGACTGGGCAGACTTGAAAGCCAAAATTCAGAAATATGGACTTCGGAATTCCCTCCTCCTTGCGCCGATGCCTACCGCAAGCACTTCTCAAATCCTCGGGAATAACGAATGCTTTGAACCTATTACTAGTAATATTTATACACGACGTACCCTCGCAGGAGAGTTCATTATGGTGAACCGATACCTTATCCAAGACCTTATCCGTCTCGGAATATGGAATGAACGCGTGAAGACGAATATTATCGCGAACCAGGGGAGCGTTCAGTATATTGACGGACTGCCCGAAGCACTGAAACTAAAATACAAGACGGTGTGGGAAATGCCGATGCGGCATATTATTGATATGGCGGCTGACCGTGGTGCTTTTATTTGCCAGAGCCAGAGTATGAATTTATGGGTGGAAGAACCGAATTATAATATTTTGACATCGATGCTGTTTTATGCGTGGAATAAGGGGTTGAAAACGGGAGTGTATTATCTGCGGAGAAAGGCGAAACACCAGGCGCAACAGTTTACGGTAGAGCCGGAGAAGGCGGCGGGAGGAGCCGTGGCGGAAGAGGAGGATATAGGCGGGTGTGAGTTTTGCTCCTCGTAATGCTGACGCATTAATCGCGAAAGCAGAGTTTTGCTCGTCGTGAACGCGGTGGTGTAGCAAAATTGTATTTCTTTTCTTATTTTAGCGTTAGTTACAAATAAGAAAATGTTTCGTATTTCGCCATCACAGAAAGAAACCGCTGCGTCCACACTAACGTCATCAACCTTTGCGCACCCCGTCACAATATGGACCACACAACGTCGTTTTCAGTTCCCTCCAACTCTCTCTATCTATGAAAATACTCAATCAAACCTCCTCAACGACAATACTCGTTTCCGCGTCATCAACGAAGTTCCACGTCCAACGAGTTCACTCTATCAACAGCTTTCACAATATAATCCGTGGCTAGATTGTGAAATGACACGCGAAAAACGCGAATATTTGAGACCACGCACAGGCGAGTTGTGTTGTCCTGTATACATCGTCAACAATTCAAGTCCTTTCTTCCGTAACGAAACTGTTATTGACATTGTCAATTTATACCTATGGCCACTTCTTTACTCCCGTTCAGATGACGTGGTTGCGTGTGGAACATTTGCCGAATGGCGACTATTATTCAAGAACACTATATCTCTCGCGTTTCCTGGTTATGAATATTGGCAATCAGTTGCATCTTCTCTGGATGAAGGGTTATTAAACGCATTCGTCAGTCTATCGGACCAGCGTCGCACAGCGCAAATCTTGAAATATATGACACCAGCACGCGTTTTGTATTTACTCACCACCCGCGCCAATTTCTGGCCGTATGGAGTCCTCCCCGAGTCTCGGTCTTCTTCACAACAATACGGAATTTGTTCCGTGAAACCGAAAATCAAAGAATACACCGACAAAACAAAAATAGATTGGTTGGTAGGTGCGGATTTCCTGCGTAAAATGAAACGGGTTCATATGTATTTTACACCGGCGATATCAACAACGGCAGCAGCGTCTTCGTCGGTTTACGACACGGATGAAGAATAAGGTGTATAACGTATTACAAATACCCGCGTCTGTAACGCTGAGTGCGACGACGGAGTGTATTTTTATTTTTACGCGCGGTGTAATGCTGTCTTCTTCTGGATTTCCCACCGGATATACTTCCTGATGAGCCTGCCGCAGCGGCACCAGCACCAGCACCAGCACCAGCATCGGCATCATCACTACGTATTGTAAGTCCATAAAATGCCCCAGGAACATTTGCCATCGGACTTTCACGAGATACAGATACTCTACCTTCTGCCGTTTTATGCGCAAGAACAATAGGCGCCGCACCATTGTTATCAATACAATAGAGTTCATCTGTTTTTGATACAACTGACGGATGCGGCAGCTGCACCTTCAGGTGATTTTCGTCCGGAAGATGTTTTTGTGGAACGCTTCATAATAGTTGGAACAACACTACCCGCATCGGTATCTCCAGCGGCGGCGGCGACGGCGGATTCATGCGCAGTTTGACCCTTAGGGTCCAATGTTTTTTAGGTGAAATCTGGTACGTTTTATATATAAATAAAAATAATATTTTTTCTTACTTTTACTGTTACTGTTAGTGTTATGAAATCGTATTCGTCTTTGTCTTTGTCTTTGTCTCTTCTTCCACCTGGGTCATCTTCACGTAACACTTCAAGCAAACGTCCACATCCACTTTTGCGTTATGAAGGCCGATGGGTGAAGGAATGTCTGTGCCAAATAATCCGTGATACAGTTCTATGAGTTTCGGGAATTTTGCTGATGTTCGCCCGTCATCCCATGTTTTCACGAGTTTACATATCGTCGTTCCGTGTTTCATTGTGCAGTATTCCGACGGTGGAAAAACAGAGTGGAATATCCGATTTCTGTAATACTCCACGATGATCATATTCTTGTCAAATTCTAGATTGTGCGCCACTATTCTTCCACAACGATTAGCAGCATGCTTAAAATCAAATAACGCAACTTCAATGGGGATTCCGCGCGCGCGTGATAATTCGCTTGTAATTCCGTGGATGGCGGTTGATTCCGGTGAAATCAAAATATGCGTTCCGAGAGATATAATGAAATCCTTCTCTTCTTCTATTTCTTTGGTTTCATCGTTATAAATCGCCCAACTTAACTGTATCACGTGAGGCCATTTATCAGTCTGGTTCGTAGGTGTATTTTTGGGAGGGAGTCCGGTTGTCTCAGTATCGAACACTAATACGCGCATCGTTCGTTTGTTCGTTTGTTCGTCTGACAATATAAAGAAACACTGTGTTTGCTTTATATTAGAATTAAAATATCAATTTTATTTCTGCATCTCGCGTCGCTTCGTTCGTTTTTCGCGTCGCTTCGTTCGTTCCGCCTACGGCGCCACTCACTCCGCTCCGCTCGTTTTTCGCGATATACTGCGCAGGGGATATGCGCGCGCTCTTTACTTGCGAACTGCTTCAATCACTGCAGCAACGGGGCGCAGAGCCGGAACAAAGGGGGCCACTGCCGGAATGACACGGACAGCAACAGGAACAGCATTCTTAAGAACAGGAACAACCTTCTTCTTGAGAAAGTTCTTCTGCTCGGGGGCGGTGGCCAAGAAATCCACAGATTCGGAGGAGGAGAAGTTCATTTTCAAAGCTTTTTATAATATACAATGCGATTATTATTTATATTGTATTGATGGATGGATTGATGGATTGTTGGATTAAATCTTTTATTACGCTGAACACAACGCATTTCCGAACGCGACAACTGCTAAAATCCCAAGAACAAGCCCAATATGATAGTTCACTTGCATCGTGCGATAAACCTTCAACCACGCGTTGGTTTCTTCACCAGACTTCAGATGAAGCACCATCCAATCCGTCTTCGGTGAGAGAATATAGTAGAAGTAATTCACGCTAAATGCGACGGCTGCGACCATACACAGGATGCCTCCGCGCGACCCACCTGCGCCTAAGAAATACTTACGACAGCATACCAGCAGTATCATTGCGAGTATAAATCCAAGAAACAGACCCATAAAATAAATACCCTGTCTCTCGCGCGTGATTGCGGCATATCTCCGCTGATTGTCCGGTGATAATTTCGCCACGAATTCGTGAATTACACCACCAGAGCGGTGAGAGAATGCGCAACAGTAGATGTTGGCAACGATGAAAATAAACGCGATGGCGCAGGAGACGGCGCAGACCATTATGACGAACGTATGTATCTATATAGGTATACGGTTATTAAAAAATAAATTGAAATGATTTTATGACACTTTATTGGATGATGATATCTCTAGCATTCGCATCATGTCTCTCTCAACCATCGGCGTTCCCACCGCGTCAACCATCGCCGCTGCTGCCACGGCCAAGCAGAATAAAACCACCCTGGAAATGTTACTTCACCTCCAACAACTCATAGATGAATTCAAAGGCAAACTCACTGAAATGGAAGAAGAAATGGAGGCGGTGAAGATTGAAAATACGTTGTTGAAAAATAAAATATCGGATCTCACCTCGCCAGCTAAGACATCTACCTCGCGTAGAGGGTTTTTCGGATATGGCGCTGACGAGTTCTAATAACGACACGCTACTCACTCACAGTTGCTACGCGAACTCCTTACAAATTCCATACGACCTCCTGTGCCACTGTGTAATCCCGTGTTCCCGTATCCCATCCAGATGTTTCTTCGCACCATATCCCTTATTACCACGAAGTGAATACATTTCATCCAGCACAGGATACTGGTCGCATAATTTTTCTATATAATCATCACGCGCGACCTTGGCAAGTATGGACGCAGCAGCAATACACGCATACGTATTATCACCACCTTCTACACATACGTGCGTGTATGTCTCCATTTCTTCCGTGTCTTCATTGTAACTCCCCATCGGAATGAAGTCATTGCCATCAATTAGAAGAAGGTAGTCTCTATAAGTAGGCAGTGGTATTGTTTGCTCTTGTTGTTTCAATATCACTATATGTCTATCAATGACACTTTTTATAGATTTTCTCATACACTGAAGTGTTGCCCGACGTATGTTGATGCGGTCAATAACATCTGCTTCCTCATAGGATATCGTCCACCCAATTGCGTGTTCCTTAATATAATCTGCAACCTCACGAATTTTTTTATCTGAACTAAACTTCTTGCTATCCTTAAGTAGTGAAAAGTTAAAGACTGCACCGGCAATAGAATTTGCTGGTGGTAGTATAACCGCACTAGTGTATACGCGTCCAAATAATGGTCCACGACCTGCTTCATCTACTCCAACTTCATACTTATGACATCCTATATCACTTTCAGTATATGATGTTGCAAGAGTAACCGCACTACCACTACCACTACCTACCGCATTTTTTCTTATTTTCTTCTTGGTCATTATAATACCAGACTCATCCGGCAGTTTTGGTATTGTTGATTTTACGATTGGCGTGGTCATTTCGTTATATGTATGTATATAATTCATAATGATTTCAATTCTTCATTATTTGAAAACTTTTTATGTGTATATAGTATTATAATTACTGCACAATTATGCAACTTACCAAAGTTCATCTCTTACTTATTTTACTACTGTCGTTGATTTTGGCTTCTACTTTAGGGAAGTATGCACGTGATGGTTTTACAACAACAAGGTCTAGCGATGTTCCCGACCCATTGAAACCTGTTGCAACCAAGGACTTGCCATCAAATACGAAACTTCCACCAACTCCGAAATATGACCCGAATCTTAATGATGGCGTGACTGCTTCATCACTCGGCGCTCCCGTTTCTTCTATGTCTCCTAGTTCATTTCCATTGAACGCACCTGGTGGTATACCTGGTATGAATAGTGTTAGTGGAAATGACCAAGCCAGTAGTGGTAATAGTAATAGTAATGGTAGTGGTATTGGTGACCATAAATGCCCTCCTTGCCCTGCTTGCGCACGTTGTCCGGAACCCGCGTTTGAATGTAAGAAGGTTCCAAATTATTCAAGGTCAGAAGATATTAACGCACCAAGACCAGTAATGGCCGACTTCAGTCAATTTGGTATGTAAATAGAATAAAAATACATGAAGTATTCCAGTATTTATTCCTTATATTCCTCCAATGAACAACATCATCATCATCCCTGCGCAGGTAACTCTTCTTCCTGGTCATTGTCGTTGTCGTGGTCTTGGTTGTCTTGGTTTTGATAATTGTATGGTATTACATTGTAATAATACATGTAAATATCTTGAAAGTTGTTGATTGGAGGTGGAGGTCGAATTTGGATATTATTTTCTAGTCTACCTACTTCGTTTTCACCATTTCGAACATCACCTTGACCAGGACCACGACCAATTCCATCCGCACGATGGTTATGGTTGTCAACATTTAGATTGCGATACATATCCCGATACACGTCATTGAAATTGTATAACGTAATATCTTGATGCCATTGATGATGCTCGTTGTGATTATATCCAACGATATAATACCCCTGCTCAACATCGCCAATTCTTTCATCACGATTTCTCGGTTCAATATATTCAAACCGTATTGTTTGTAAATCACGGTCAATGAAATAGGCGTGGATTAATTCATTCATCTCATCATCGTCAGCAACAAAATGCAAGATGTTGTATTCAGTTGCTTGTGAAATAACTGCGTATTGATTTGGATCAAACATCCGGTTCACTCTTTGATGCGTGCGACTTCCTTCACCGAACTCCATTTGAATGACGTGACCGTCTTGAAATTGTCGATGAGGCGTTAGATAGATGATGAATATCGCGACGTGAACACCAGGTCTGTAATTTTCAGTCATAATAAGTGAAACCTCAATTTGTCCTGCAAAATCACGTGTTCCTGTTTCATCTTGGTTGTATTCAAATGACGCCTGTACGTATTCACGGAGTGTTGGGTTCAAAATTTCCATTCCAAATAACTCATTCCATCTATGCGAATCTGGAATCTGAATTGTGCGGATATGATGGATGCGATATCCGGTATTGTAGTTGTCAATGTTATTTATGGTTTGTGTTCTTTCTCTGCGACGAGTATTGACATAATTACTCTCATTCCAATAACTGGTTATACGGTCATATTCACGCATTTGAGCAATTTGACGTTCACGGTTGCGATTATAAATATTGCCTTGTGGAACAGTTACGACTGCTGCATCAATATTCTGGTTCTGGTTCCTCGTAATTTCGTTCACCATTGTTGTTCGCTATTAATATATTATAAATCAAAAAAAACATTTCAATTTTTTTGATTTTTCAATTTTTTTGATTTTTCAATTTTTGATATTTTATTCCTTTATAGCAATTGGGTTGCTAAGTCACTGATAGGCGTATCTGAAATGCGTTGTATAATTTTATGAATCGGAATATTACTAACACCACCATCTTTCTCATCATTGGTTCGCGGGATGACTCCAACGACTACTGCTGTCCGCGGAATGTGCATGCGATATTTATCACGCAATGATGTATACACTTCTTTTTTTGTTGAAATATAGTTGGCGCAACTGCATAATGACAAGGTTTGATACTTAGTTCCGTGTTTGGGTGCAAATTCAGGTGTCATCATTGTAGGTTCAATTGCTGCAAATGATAGTAACAACGATGTGCATCCGGTATTGGCCAAACGAATGTATGTGTTTTTTGCTGCTCGGATAAATTTGGCATACGTTTGCTGGGAGTTGTCAAAGAGATGAGCAACATCATAATTATACAAAAGTGGAACCGTAATGCACGCTTCAGAGAAGTTCGAAACTGTGAAGAAACTTTTAATATCTTTTTCTTGATTGAACTTCTTGAGAACTTCAGAATATTCGTCATCATTGTCATAGTAATCTTCGTCGATTGGCAATTCATATGACATCGTTTCTTCATAAATTTTCATAATCATTTTGGAATATCGCCAAAACAAACTCATCAAGTGTATGAAATCTTGGTCTGCTTGAATTGAAGATAAACTTATAAAACCGCGCTTGTATAGTTTCACTGTTTCTCGAATACGGTCGACTTGACTTGCATAGAGTTGGAAAAGTTCTTGTTTGATCGCATTCAAGGAATTTGACGTAATGTCTTCATTTTTGTATTTACCGCCATCGTCTCCAGTAATATTACCAATAATTAATGTATTTCGTGTTATGTCACGGTAATACCTGTTTCCAATGAGAATCTCACTTGCAAGTGCTGAGTGAATGAATTTGGTTGTGAACAACGAGTAATTTTTGAGTATTTGAGCTAAGTGTTCAGGTGAAACGTATGATGATGCTTGTTTTTGTAAGAGTGAATGTGAATGCCCAGTTAAGAATAATCTTGTTATCAGCAATCCAGTCATTCCGGACAATGCTGTCAAGTTGTGTTTTTGATATAGAGATGACAACGCTGACATCGTCGTAGCTTTCTTTTTCATCATTTGTCCATATTCATTCAGTTCCTTATTGTGCTTATCAGAGTAATATTTTGGAAAATCACGCAAACTAAGCTTGACTGAAGAAGTGTATGCAGCAGCTATCAAAATGTGGTCACGTTGTAATGCCTTATTGATTTGAGTATGTGGTTTTTCTCTACTTAGAGGTGTAGTCAGTTTTTCGCGTAAGTAGTAATCAGATATTTTTGAAATAGCGTCATCAATAGCCTGAGCATCAGTATTAGTGGTTGAGGATGGATAAATGTTCCATGTATGTTTTATATTTCCATTTTCATTTACATATACATATTCCTTAATAGAATCACGAGTTGTGTCTGGCGTGCTTGATTGCATCTTGTGTGATATACAGTATAAATAGATGAAATCAAAAAAAAACATTTCAATTTTTTCTAGATACTTTTCGTGTGTTATGACGACGATTCATATGTCGGCGTTTCTTTGTTTGAATTATATGAGATGAGTATTTACGATGATTGATATTAGATTTACGTGTTATTCTTGTTAAACGACGACTTGCTCCCGTTTGTGATTCTTCAGTATCTGACGGTTCATCATGTCTTTCAGGTCTCTTTCTTTTACTTTTTGTTATGCTGATTGTTGTCGGCAGCAGTTTATGTCTGTTTCCACGGCTTGGCTTGAATTTTTTACTCGGTTTGCTGCTCCTGCTCCTCCTGCTGCTGCTCCTGCTGCTGCTCCTGCTGCTGCTCCTGCTGCTGCTCCTGCTGCTGCTCCTGCTGCTGCTGCTCCTGCTGCTCGGTGCATCGCCCCCTGGCTCCGGCGCATTGACCCCTGAACCCGATGCTTCGGCTGCGCCTAAACCCGATGCTTCGGCTGCGCCTAAACCCGATGCTTCGGCTGCGCCTGAACCCGATGCTTCGACTGCGCCTAAACCCGATGCTTCGGCTGCGCCTGAACCCGATGATAAGTTAGGTTGTTCTACATCTGTTGCGTTCGCCATCATCTTTTGCACAACATTATCTTTCGTATTTGTTAACCCTTCTTTTAATAGTTCTTCTAATGATATTTGTGGTAAATTTGCTTCTTGAGTTCCTTCTTTGGAAGATATGTCTGGTGCTTTGGAAAGTATGTCTGGTGGTAAATTTGCTTCTTCACTAATCAATACTTCCAATTGTTCTATATTAGCATCAGATAACAACGGTAAATTGACCGTTTTTTCTTTGTCTGTTGCCTTCGGTTCATCATTAATTTTATCCGCTATGTCTAGTATTTTTTTTTGTGATTGTTCCAATGTCGTTGTTCCCCCGGAAGCAACAGCGCCCTGACATTTCGCACTACCAGTTGGTCCTTTAAAAAATAAATTCATATAAGAACCTTTAATTTTGTTTAATACTTTAGGTGGAATAAGATCAAATGGAAGATACTTATTCTGTTTCTGTTGATATGTAATAGTTTTGAAAGGTCCTTCAACTCTAGTTTCGGTTGATTCAATATTCACAACCATTACTGCAACTGGGGCTTTGCTTTCTTTTTCAAACATAATTGCGTCTGTAAATTCGCATTTTTTGGGATTAATTAGAGTTTCCAATTTAAGTCCAATAATCATAGATTCTACAAATGATGCATATTCAGGTGAATCAACATCAGCAAAAATACCTTGTTTATTTTTTATATTATATTTTTGTATTAATTCTTTACGAATGACTTCTAAACTTTTACCAGTTTCAATCTCCTGTGTTACAAATGATAAAATGTTATAACTGTTTTGAGAAAATAGTCTTTCAAGTGGTAAAAATTTTCTGTGAGCAGCACTGTGAAGTGTTTCCTGAACTGGTTTTGTTTCCTCTAATAATGCTATATCTCTTCCAATAAAATTATGAACTACAAAATATTTCAAACATTGTAATGGGTTTAAAAACAAAGAAAAAGGATTTATTCTCAATAATGAAGTACAAGCGCTCATCGTTTTTTCATAAAGGTTTTTCTCTGTCTTGTCCGTCGATGACTGTATTGGTTCAAGAAGACCTTTACGAAATAATAGAATCATATCTTCATAAAGTGATTCATTTCTCTCTTCTTCTGGTTGACTATCACCATATGTTCCACCTTGTGTGTCATCAAATGGTTGTGGTTGTGCGTTTTGACCCGATACTGTCAAAAATCTACGTAACATTTCATCAGGTAGGGTAGCCATATATTTTTTCAAATTATCTTCAGTAAGTAAACTTTGATAAAAGGGAATAACATTTTCTATTATGATTTTTGCACGTTTTATCGCAATTTCCATTCTATAACCTTGTGATTGATTTATTTTTTTTGCCAAACAATTTATGATATCATCTTTTAATGTAAGTGCAAGCATAATAACTTCTTGTGAAGCAGTATAATCTTTACCCATATATATTTCATTTCTCAATGGTGATGGAAGTGAAAAATCTAATATTATTCCCAATATTGTTTCGGTTTCATTTATACCTGCAGTTCCCATTTGTCTTTTTATTGCATTAACTACATCAGTCAAATAATAAATAAAAAAATTAGAAGTATATGCGCAAAAACTATTATTTGGGTCGCCAACTACACCTGGAAATACTTGTAATACTTTATTAAGAAAACGATATAGATTTCTCAAATATTCTTTTACATATTCACTGTATTGACCAGTTACAATTTTAATTTCATCATACATTTTTTGAAATAATGATAGTGTTTTTTGGTCTGGAACCGCGCCGGCAGCATGAACACCGGCAGCAGAAGAAGGACCGGCAGCAGAAGAAGGACCGGCAGCAGAAGAAGGACCGGGAGCAGAAGAAGGACCGGCAGCAGAAGAAGGACCGGGAGCAGAAGAAGGACCGGGAGCAGAAGAAGGACCGGCAGCAGAAGAAGGACCGGCAGCAGAAGAAGGACCGGAAGCAGAAGAAGGACCGTTTAGAGCATTATTAGCTTGCTCGGTAGCTAGCCTTATTTTTTCTAATTCATTCATTTTTTCTGGAGAACCACCTTTATTTTTTAGCTCCTGTATACACTTTAGTAATTCATTAAAATAACCCGGTTCATTCGCTCCTGCTCCTGCTCCCGGTCCACTCGCTCCTGCTCCTGCTCCTGCTCTCGCGTCACCTTCTCTTTCGGGAGTTGGAGCAGGACGATAAATTTTATCAAGTATTGCCACATTTGTTTGTGCTATTAAACTTACAAATACTGCAGGTTTATCTACATTTTCATTTAATATTTTTATAAAATCTGGTATTTGTTTTGCATAATCTCCAATCAACCTCTCGAATGTACTAACATATAGTATAGGATTATCAATAAACTGATAACAAGCACTCAATGCTGAAAAAACTGTATAACATCCATCTACACCTAATCCGAATATTTGACCAATACCACTTATCCAAGTCAAGTAAACAGTTGAAAGAACAAAAGAAGAACCTAATATAATACGACAAAAACTGTCTTTATAAAATGCCTTTGAAAACAATGAATATAACATTTGTAAGCAACGTGAATATGATAATTTGTTTAAATTTGCTTCCAATATACAATCTAGTATGTCATTTATGAATTGACGATACTCCGAATTTGTGTGTTCTTCTTGTATTTTAAACATCTCTGCAAAAATTTCACGGGAACCATTTTTAACATCATCATTATCAGTTAGTAAACTAAAAAATTCTCTTTGTACTTTACTGAATACACCTGGACCCCCCTTCATTGCAGTCTCATTTTTTTCTATAAGTGAACGAAATCTATCAAATAATTTAGGTTTGTGACCAGGAATTTCTAAAAGAGGTGGCATATCACTAAAATCGACTGACATTGGATTTACTACAGAGGCACAAGGAACATCATGTTGTCCTCCTTTAACCCTACTCATTTTTTTTAATGAATATACATTCTACTTATATTTTAATTTGAATCATAGGTACGTTTTTTAATACACTGTTCATCTACACTAAATGTCGGGACTTTCACCTCCTGTGGAACAATTGAAATAACACATTTTGCATTCTTACCATAAAGTGGTTCCGTGCATCCCTTTTCATTCTCGTCGCCATTTTTTCCTGTAAACATCTTTTTAAAATCAAACACTTTTGGCGCATCTTGTGTACATCGTGACCTGAAATGCTCATATCTTTCACGGACGTCACAGTATGTCAAACCAGATTTTTTTCCCAACATCCGATTTACTGTTTCGTGAAGTTCATATACAAACCGTGAAAATGTATCACGACTTGCCATATGACACATCTTCAATGGTCGTGTGGCTAAATTATTCGTCAAGTTCATACGACAATATTTACAAGGTAGTATATTCCTTAAGTTCAAAATAAAATTCATATAATCTTGCTTTTGTTGTTGTGTTGGTGCGACAGGATAGTTGAAACTCATTGTGTGAAGAAAATGCCACATACTCGGGCCCCAAACTGTCGTAAGCATTCCGTCACCACTATTAAAGTCTTTCTTTGTAAATGCTCTCACTTTTTTGGTGCGATGAATAGGTATTAACATAGAGTTGGTCTTCTCATTTCCACCACTAGTGCCTCCAAGTAGTTTTGCACGAAGAGATACAGCACCACCGCTCTGATTCTGCGCGTGTGTTCGCCTTCGTCGGTATTTTCGTTTTCGCGTATTTGACATTAAAAATAATAAACGCACGTATGTATAATATACTGTTATTATATTCTATTTTACATCAATCCTATTCACGTATTCCATAATGACAATCCTTGAAGACCCAACGAACTATATTGTCCAGTATAGTGAAAAAACAAAATATTCATGCATAATTTTAGGTGTGTGTATTTTTATCGTTCTTATCTTTTTCGTAAGTCCATTTTCTGTATCATCCGGCTCTGTATCATCATGGATAATGAAACTTATTGTCATCGGTTTGCTAACGGTTGCTTGTTATTTATTATTCAATGCAATAAAACCAGTTATTGATACCAAAGGAATTATTGAAACAGACTTGTTTCCTGAATTGAAAATGAACTTTTTCATAACTATCGGATTTATTCTAACTATCGCTGTTTTTGCCTTTGTGATTGTTCGTTTATAAAATCATCATAAGGTCTACTGTAATATGGTATGACTTCATCTGTATTCGCATGAGCGCGAACATTTACTATCCGAATAATTTCACGAAAATACTCTTGGTCGTTTGTGTATTCGTCTCTACGAATATTTAGTAAAGAACCAGTTTTTATATCTCGAAATATCATTGTTGATTTAATCGTTTATTTGCTTATCTAGTATGATTGTTTTATTTTCATATTCTTTTCATTCGTTTAAAGATTATATTAAAGTTCCAATGCTATAATATAATACATTCATTCTATTTTACTATGTCGACTTCTTCTACTTCATCTACATCCACATCGTCTGTTATGTCATCTATTACGACCACACTTTCTAGCAATTCCAAGAATATTATAGTTGTTCTTGTAATTATTGCGGCAATCGTTAGTGTTCTTTACTATATCATCAAAAATGATATGATTCCAGGATTAAATAAGTTCTTTAGTAATGCACAAGGCACAACACTCGCACCAGATGGGATTGGTGCTGGTGAACAAGGTGATAAGAACGTGCAACTCTTTTTATTTAAGGTAGATTGGTGTCCGCATTGTAAAAAAGCCAAACCTATTTTTGATGAAGTAGAAAAAGAATTGAACGGGCGCCAAATCAATGGATATACCGTTTCATTTAAGACGGTAGATTGCGAGGCTGAACCGGATATGGCAGATAAGTTTAAAATTGAAGGATATCCCACCATTAAATTGGTGAAGGATGGTCAGGTGATTGAATATGATGCCAAACCAGATAAAGATAAGATTATGGAGTTTTTGAAAACAGTATTGGTATAATAGGGGTTCGCTATATCATTGTAACCTCATTATTCATAATTGAATATTCTCTCGGTTCTTCTGCCTCGTCTGCTTCTGCTCCTACCCCTATCCCTCCGATTGCCGGTTCAGTTTCTATCAACTCACTGTTTTGAAGTGGGTCAGGTCTAGAAATAGGTGCCGATGCTGTCACCGTTTGCGCTTGTAACGAACGACTACCACTACCACTACCACTACCTCCATCCGACCCCCCCAGCGAACGAAAACTCCGACGATACGATAAAAATACGTTGGCAAATGTCTCTCCTCGTAATACCAATTCACGACGATAATTCTCATCCTTCATCCAATTCATCCAATCTTGCGACGCAAAAACTTTGGAAACACAAACGACTTCATTTGGCACCGGGCAAGTCGGACGATTTTCAAACAAATTCCCCTTAATTTGATTAAAAAACGTTGATATAAACTGAACCACCGATGATTTCTCTGTCAAATATGCCGGTTTTCGCTCCCAAAGCATTTTCACACCAAGTATTTCGCGCAAGTCGCATTTTTGGTCGCGAATACATTCGTTAACTGGATAGTCATTGATGATTCCGCCATCAATATAACAACAACCATCACGATAAATCGGCGTGAATCCAAATGGATAGCAGCAACTCATATAACACGCTTCTACTAATCCTTGTTTGGGGTGTGTCTTATAACTGAAATCAACGCTCTGGAATTTATTCAGTTCGGTCACGGTAAAGTGAAGTTCAATACCAGTTCTCTCATAAAATTCTTGAAATGTGACATCCATACCGAAATCCTTACCTTGAAGTGCTGGGCGCAACATTTCACCGAACTCTTTCAGACCGTATAACCCGTGATTTCGGTATAACTTATAAATGTAGTCCAATTTATTTTTAGCGTCAGATAAGGCGCTGCCGCCGCCGCTGCCAGAAGATGACCCTGACGACGTGGTCTCACATGTATGTTCTCCACTGCTGGACGATGATGACGACGACGAAAAGAATATCTTCTCCCACGGGCGTTTAATAAAATAATCGTCCATAACCTCCCATTCGTATTTCAATGCGATAATAATTGCGGCAAATGAACCAATCGAAGACCCATAAATTGTTTTTATGTCCGCAATGTTCCAAACACCTTTCAGGTTCAATGTTCTAAGAATACTATACATCATGTGTCCGGCTGGGCCACCTGATGAAATTACGATGTGTTTAATCGTTGGTTCTGTATCCGCCATTTTCAGTTGCGTTACCTCGTATATACGTGTATATACGTATTCGTCACGAAGTGTATTTATTATTGTTTTGATTGGGGTGGGGAGGACATTTATTGCGTTATCACGAATTTCATTATTTTCTGTCGTGTTTACATACGCATACGCATACGCATACGGAATGGACGACTTATTCAAATTCGCCGGCGATAATGTGGAAAATGTGGAAAAAATCAATTTAGACGAGTTATACGAAAAAAAGCAAGAGCAGGATAAGAACAAGTTATTTACGTATAACAAAATACTTACACGAATACACGAGAAAATCAAATTGACATCACGTCAAAAATGCCATCAACAATTCTGTTGGTATATTGTGCCAGAAATCATATTGGGTGTCGCGAATTATGACCACGCTGGTTGTATCGCGTATCTAGTGGATAAACTACAAGAAAACAAATTTATGGTGCGGTATACCCACCCCAACCTTCTTCTGATTTCGTGGCATCATTATGTTCCCAATTATGTCCGCAATGAATTCAAGAAAAAGACGGGGACTGCCATTGACGAATACGGGCGACCGATATTATATGACGAAGAAGGCAAGGTCATAAAATACAATGACGGGGGTGGTGGTGGTGGTGGTGGCAGCAAAGCACGACCCCCAGAAGACGCAAATACATTGTTATACAATGAGCGCAATCCATTTCCTGGCGGCGGCGGCGGCGCAGGCGGTGGTAGCGCGGGCGGTTCCTCGGCAGGAAGCGACAAGAAAGAATACAAGTCAACCGATTCTTATCGACCCACCGGAAATTTGGTGTATAATCAAGAGTATTTTCAGAAGTTGGAGGACCGATTGAACTAATCAACGTATCATTGAATTCACACCGAAAAAAAGGTACTACTAGTCGCCCGAATCGGTCCAGCCCCAGTTTCCGTTCGTTGAAATTGCTGTGGTGGAGAAATCGTCTGTTCATACAAAAACCGATTGCTTTGAACCTTTTCATTTGCGAGTCCTTCAATACTCCGGTCGATACGGTCTCTATCTGTATATTCTCTCATATCAGCGTGTAAACGTCGTAATATACTCCATAATCTCGTCCGCAATTTATCATCTGCACTGCCTCGATTATAAATTTCGCGCGCCAATGTTATAAACGAATTTGCTAATTGTGTACTTTTGTTAGATAAATTTTCATATATATTTTCTGATACAATTTTCTCATCTTGAAAAGAGTCAGGATTAAAGTTGATTTTCGCCGCCTCCGGTTTTTCGCGACCATTCCCACTCCCGCTCCCTGCCGGCTCTTCCTGCGCCTTCTTCGCCACGTCCACCTTCGCCATCAATGCTTTCAACACCCCCGCTTCTTGGATTTTCTGAAGGATTTGAAACCCTTTAAAAAATCGCTGGTAACTATCCGCGTATAACCGAACAATACGTGTTCTCGCTTCATTTGTAATCGCCTGTAAATCCGCGTCTGTAAGATTCGGGTTAATGAAGAAATCATATTTCAAATTCAGCTGGAAAAACTTGTGCATATATTTTTTGTCATCGCGTTCAAATCCTTCAACACGACGGTAGGCACCTTTATCCCAGTTCTCTTCAATCTGGCGAAGTTCTTCGTCGCTTTTCTTCATTGTCACAAAAACCCGGTCTAATAATCCAACAATCGTCTTGCGTTCTTTCGCGGTGAGACGCATCATTTCCTTTACGTGTTTGATATATTCTACGAAACCAGAATCACTACGTAATTCGTCGGTTACAGGTATTTTCCGCGATTTATTATCATCACGCTGGCACCACGCATTGATTTCGTCATTATCATTGATAAAACGCGCGACATCCGCAAATGTCCGGATATCCGGTCCAGGTTCTTTTCCTCCCGTAACAATCCGGAACAGATGTTGGACGTCAGTGCGATATATCTTCTCTTTCATCGCCGCACTCTTCGCAATAAATTGCGGAGTTTTCGGATTCGTGCTCGACGTCTGATGAAAAATATCATAATACAATTCTTCCAACATTGCGAAAATGGAGGGGCGGATTTTTTTTTCCGAAGGGGATGTTCCCGCCATCGTCATCGGGTTGATTTTATTCTGTTCAAGGTCGTTTTTGAGAGAACATATTCCTGCGCCAGGAACAAGGTCTGGAACAGCCGCACCAAATGTCAGAATACGGTCCAATCTCTCTCGCATATCTTTTTGTTTCTTTGAAAAACCGGACATATTCGTCGTTTCATAACGCGCACGGTCATCCGCACCTCCCGACGACGACGACGACGACGACGACGACGCGTTCCGCCCTTCAATGAGTCCAAATGTCAGCATATCATAGAAATTGTCGGGACCAGTTCGCCGCGTATTCTCATAATTATAAGGCCGCATTGTCGACATTATCGCATTGAAGAGATTCCCAATTTGGACGTAGAATCGCGCGAGACCCACACACATTTGCCTCTTTCTAAATTCATTGGGTTCATCCAACTTGCTCTCTTTCAGAATCTCCGGATTAGTATTCACGAGAAGCGCGCGGTCCATCGCATTAAACATTTCGTATCTCTCGGAGAAGAGTTTATGACGCCGGTCCATATACGAAATCAGGCGAAATGGCAGACGATTCAGAACCTCGCTCGTAATAATAATGAGTTTTTCGCATTTCCCGCTATCCGACAATGATGAGTTGAATTTCACTTCTTTTAATATAATACGTTGCGCATACAAATCCAACTTCAACGCCATCGATTCGATATCATCAGAAGAAGCCCCCGACGCAGAAGACACAGATAAAGTATTACCCATTATTGTCGTTACGAAATGGAATTGTATTGTATTGTATCGTCTTTGATATTAGAATAGATAATAGTTCGGTCTTGGTTGACGCACACGGGATAAAATTGATATAAAGAGATAAATATATGTTCTATTTAAAGAGTGAATTAAACACACCTCCGGACAATTTCAATCATATATTCAATGCTTTCAAACTTAAATTCGTGCCACGGTGTGTTTATTCCTACAACTGCGACAAACGCAGTATCGTCTTCAAAAATATCTGGATTCTATAGCGGTGGTGTGCGACATTATCGTGGTTCTACATATACATCAACAGTCTCATCATTCACAACACCACCGTCGTCGTCTGGAAACGAAACCACAAAACGTAACAAACGAAAAATTTATACTGAAAGCATTTGGAGTAAAATAGAAACTGATTTTACACCAGAATTATTGGAAGAACAAGAGAGAATGAATATTCCAGAAATAATTCATCACTCGCCGAAACAAACGGCTGCATCATTTAACGATGGCGGTCACTGCGACGGTGGTGATAGAACGTTAACTAGAACATCATCAAAAAAGAAATTATCGGCACTTTTCATCAAACCCGATATTAATGTGGAATGTCTCTATCGTAAATCAGGCATCCGAGAGAATTGTGAAGTATGCGCGAGCGAAGTTGTCCTCACCGACGATGGATTCCTGACGTGTAAAAATCCAGCGTGTAGTATTCTGTATAAGGATGAATCTCTCGACCAAAGCGCAGAATGGCGGTATTATGGCGCAGACGACAATCAAAACAATGACCCAACACGTTGTGGTATGCCGGTAAATCCCCTCCTCAAAGAATCATCCTATGGATGTAAAGTGATGTGCGAAGGGGGCTCATACTCGCAAGATATGATGAAAATTCGGCGGTATACCGAGTGGCAATCGATGCCCTATCGCGAGAAGGCGCAATATGATATGTTTCAAAAAATCACAACACTGGCACAAAACAAGGGTATATCTAAAATGATTATTGATGAAGCACTGCGCGTCCACAAACGCATCTCTGAACATAAAACATTCCGGAGTTTGAACCGCGATGGTGTCGTAGGCGCATCTATTTATATCGCGTGTAAAATCCACAACTGCCCACGCACTCCCAAAGAAATTGCGAGTATCTTCAATCTTGATAATACGAGCGCTACGAAAGGGTGTAAGAACGCAGTAAGCATCATCAATGAATTGGAATCCAATTTAGACAATTCTGAAAAAACGAATTTCTGTAAAACGAAACCTGAAGCGTTTATCGAGAGATACTGTAGTCGTCTTTCTATCAATGACGAACTTACGAAATTATGCCAATTCATCGCGGTGATGATCGAAAAACAAAACCTCATTCCAGAGAACACACCTCACAGTATTGCGTCGGGCATTATCTACTTTGTCTCGTGTATGTGTAATCTTCCAATTACAAAACGTGACGTCAATCGTGTCAGCGATATGAGTGAAGTTACTATCAATAAATGCTATAAAAAGTTGTATGATATGCGAGAAAAACTCATTCCGAAAATGATACTCGCAAAATACGCTACGACGACTACGGCTACGACTACGGCTACGGCTACGACTACGACGAGTCAATAGCATATCCATTTATAATAAAAATAGCGTAATACTATAGTATTTTTTCTTATATGATGATATTATACCACTTATCATCATACACAATTCTTGTGACACTTAGTATATAAATAAAACCGAACTGAATCGATGGAACAAAATCAAAACCAACAATCGCAATCACCTCCAAAATTCGTATTCATAGTCCCTTATCGTGACCGTGAACCACATCGCGTCTTTTTTAGCACATACATCTACAAAATAATGGCCGATATACCAATGGAATATTGGACCTATTTTTTTATTCATCAAACGGATAAACGACCATTTAATCGCGGTGCAATGAAAAATATTGGTTTTTTAGCACTAAAAGATAAATATCCAAACGATTATAAAAATATTATATTCATATTCAACGATGTAGACACACTTCCTTATGATAAAAATGTGTTGAACTATCACACAGACTTCGGAGTAATCAAACATTTCTATGGGTTTAATTTTGCGCTTGGTGGTATATTTTCCATTCGTGGCGTGGATTTCGAGAGAATTAATGGATTCCCGAATTATTGGGCGTGGGGAGGCGAAGACAATGTTATCCAACAACGCGCGAAAGAATTTGGGATTATCATCGACCGTAGTAATTTTTTCACAATCGGAAATACAGCAATCCTTCAGTTTGCTGATGGTATAAAACGGCTAATTTGTCGTGATGAACTTGCTACGTCTATAATGCCAAACAATAAAGATGGTATTAATACTATCACTCATTTGACATATCAAATATACACGGATACTCATATGATTGATGTGAATACATTTCATACCTATATTTCACCTGACCAACTATTATTTGAAGAACAAAGTTTGGATAGACTTAATAAAATAAGAGTTTCGCCATTGAAAGCAATACAAAATATTCGTGAATTGAAAGGGAAATTTGAAATCACAAATACGAAACAAGTTGTTTCAGTAGAGGAAAATAATCATCAAAATCATCCACAACAGGTATTTAATGGATTGAATAAAATAAATCAGACTATACAACCTAATATTCCTTTTATGATGAACTCTTTTTCAATAGGTTCCGGTATAAAAAAGGGACTACCGATGGGAATAATGATACCACACGAAAATCGTCCACACACAACATCTGCACAATTACAACCATCATCTTCACCGAACGCATATATAAACCGGGTGTATCAAACTCAAAAAAAATCGGATATGTTATTATCGTTTCAAAAAAAACAAACCAATGGTATACATAATCATCGAATGTTAGGAATGAAGGGATTGTTTATGAACTAAAAATCAGTATTAAACTCAAACACACTATCAGACACCTTCTTCTCCGCAAGAGCATACTCCCCCACCCTGCGTTCAAAAAAGTTTGTTTTCCCTGCAAGACTAATCATCTCCATAAAATCAAATGGATTTGTCGCATTATAGATTTTATCATATCCAAGTTGAAGCACGAGACGGTCCGCTACGAACTCGATATACTGGCACATTAGTTTCGCATTCATTCCAATAAGGCGACAAGGAAGCGCATCCGAGATAAACTCCTTCTCAATTTCCACCGCATCACGCACAATCTCATATACACGATGACGTTGAATCTTCTTCACCATCTTCGTGTATAACAAAACCGCGAATTCGGTATGAAGTGCTTCATCACGAGAGATGAGTTCATTGCTGAAAGTGAGACCCGGCATCAATCCGCGCTTCTTTAACCAGTAAATCGAACAGAATGCACCTGAAAAGAAAATTCCCTCTACGCACGCAAACGCAACCAATCGCGTCTGGAAGGTGCTGCGTTTATCGCCAATCCATTTCAACGCCCAATCCGCCTTTTTCTTGATACAAGGGAACGTCTGGATGGCATTGAAAAGTCGGTCTTTTTCGGCAGTATCTTTAATATATGTATCAATCAGAATACTATACATTTGCGAATGGATATTCTCCATCGCGATTTGAAATCCATTTT
>Ga0194117_10002043_pt1 | contig 22195 bp, 9 predicted proteins | sample TA2MahsurfametaG_FD_160579 | JGI IMG/M metagenome (GOLD analysis project Ga0194117, IMG submission 160579) | Freshwater microbial communities from Lake Tanganyika, Tanzania - TA2015009 Mahale N1 surface | ecosystem: Environmental > Aquatic > Freshwater > Lake | place: Tanzania: Lake Tanganyika...
CAACCCCAACCCCATATAAGCATATTTTTTTGATCGTATTAATTAAAAATCGCTCCTTCAGAATGGATAGAGTCAGGAAGAATCGCTCCGATGATTCAGACTGATAATCCAAAGTTATGATCTTCATCATCATTAATTAAAAATAAATCAAAAATGATTAAAAAATATGCTTTAATTCTCTGGGTATGTACCTATCCAAAAATTTATGGTTTTTACAGGATTATTATGTTCATCTATATACAAACAATCAAAGAATGCTTCTCATACTGCCTTCTGCATGTCTCTATTCACATCGAGATAGGCCTATAGCTTTTCAATGTACACAGATAACTCCATGTCGTTGACGTGTAAGTGATAATTCAAATTTGTTAATATCTACACCTACAATACATTTATTTCTGATTTTGATATTCCCCCTACCTTTGCATAGTACTCATTTTTGTAAAAGAAATCGTCTACATATTTAGCAGCCACCATTATGGTGCTTATCAGCAATCTTTATCAATTATAAGTTACCTATGTACGCAAAAATAGTTAACCACGAAGCCCTAAATGGACTACTGCAATCTGTCAATGTAGATAAGAGACAGGACGAACACAGAGTTGGAGCAGTTGCCGAATTTGGCAATTCCTGAATGTCACATACATTACTTTTGAGGTAATCCCCGATGGAGATCGCAGGCAGCTATTTACAGTGAAAAGGACTTGTTCCTTTTTCAAGATGTTTGGTTTCAGCAAGAATATCTGATAAAAGTTTGTCAATCAGTTAAATCAGCAATAATTTATCTCCTAATACTTTCGGCAAACTTTATACTAACATGCCAAACTAATTATTATCAACTGCACCACACACCACCTCAACATCCGCTCCCACAAAATACACCCCACTTCACTCTGTTTCAAAACATCCATTACCACAAATCTACTCCATTTGCTTGCTTCTGGGAGAGAAATCAGTTTAGTTTAATTCATTACCACTGCTTCACTGAAAAAAAATTGAAGAATTTACTTACATAGCATTTTAAGTGAACTTTATCTCACTTTAATTATATGTATCGAAAGTTTTGGGGTCCAATCTTACATAGGATCATGATTATGTTTTGTTAATTTTTAATTTTTCCCGTTAATCTTTATTTGATTGAGCTCCATTTGCGCCTAATAAAAGCCAGTACTTTTATATTCAACTTTAATTAGCTTTGACACAGCATGGTACTCGACTAGGTTTAATACAGTCACTTATACTTTATCAAATACAACTAAATAGTGTCCTAATGGTTACCTAAGCCTTGGTTAAATAATATTATGAAAAACTAATAATATTTTAGCAAATAATCATTTTTTATCGCCACGATCCGCCTTCACAATCCTTAACCATTCTCTTACTTTTATTAGATTCCCAACTTTTAATGGTGATAAATACCTAATAAAGGGAGAAAATCTCTCTTACTTGAATCTTTGATGAGTTATTGAGGTGTTCTTGTTTTTGTTTGCATTAAATATCCTAGTATGTAGAGGAATCCCATAAACTAAAAAAAAAAGAAAATGGTCAAATTTGGGAAGAATCAATAACTTTGCTTATACAAATACCATAAAGATTAATCAAAATTAAGAGTAAAGTGGATTCAGATTCTTTGTATTTGATAGAAAAGTGGCGAAGATTGGAGAAGTATCAATAACAAAGGAAAGAATAAGCAATTTATTTTCATGATTCTTAATTTGAAAAAAATTGACTAAAAGAATGAAATTCTTGACATTAATAAAAGAGCTAAACTCATGTCTAACACTGTTGAAGATATGCATCCTCAAAAATACTGAGAACGAAGTCTGTAGGGTGGCTTTTATTTTTTAATGAATATAAAATAAGCTAAATCATGTTAAAGTTAACAAAATCTCCTTTTATCTTTCTAGCACATCTTAATAAAAAAAAATAACCCTTAATATACAGTAAGAAACACATAAGAATTGAAAATCAGCTAATTTACTAACGAAAAAAAGTTAAAATAAAGTAATATATTTTATGAAAGAGATACTTTCAATTTTATCTCTATACTTTTTCTTTTGATTTAATTATAAGAAGAATTAATTTTTTTTCATTACCTTGTTTAAGTTATTATTTGTAATTTAAAAATATTTTGAATGCTGACCCTTTAAAAACTAACAAATCTCAACAACAGCACTCAGACTCTTCTTAATAACTTTGACTTCCAGAATCTTCAAATCAAACTCAATCTCAAACAAGCCAAGGTACCCTTCCCAACATTCAGATTGGCATCTATAGCAACCCTAACTTTTAGCATGAGTCACAAGCTTATCTCAGCTAAGCCAGTAATTATACTTCTATTCAGTCAGATTTTCATAACTCAACCTTCTCTATGCACTTGCTTCACGAAATAGCAAATAGTATGAAAACGCTATCAATAATGTGAAATTTTTCTATGAAAACACCTTCGCCAGTTATCAACATCACTCCAAAATCACTGCTATCCATCTGCTTTTCTTGCTTTCCAGCAATAAAACTCAGGAATTTTTCACTAAACTTTAGTCTATCCCATATTAAGATCTTAAAGATACCTATATCTCCTATGTTATCCTTCTCAATGATGCCATCTAAGAAGGAAACTATAGAAAAGTATTTTCTTTAAGAAACCAAAACCCACTCCCAGAATATTTCGGTCCCTTCTTGGATAGAATACTTGAGACCATCAGAACTGAAATTGCCAAAAGTTCATAACGTGCATATGCCGAAATTTCTCTCAAAGAGGCACTCAATATCTTCCAGTTCAAATCTACAGAATAGTTAAGAAACTTCGTTAATAGTTACCACGAAAGTTTGTAATAGATCCAAATCAACTGGTTGATCGGCGAGGAAAAGATAGTGTTCTAAAGATAAACAAACAAGAAGATAAACTTTAACTCCTAAGAAATGATCAATAAAATGCTAGAGTACTCAGTCGAGCTGGAAAGAATCGCTTGATTAAACACGAATTAGTTTTATCAAATTTGCTAGTTAATTTTTGTAATCCAATCTATTTTATATTAACTTGGTTTCTTTGATATCTCTCTCTAAAAATAATATATTTAATAGATGTACTTCTAAAATGCCGTCGCCCTCGAGACGCATCTGAATAATGATTGGACCATTCTTCTCAAAAATCTGAAGCAACGCGAAGATAATCATTTTTAACTGCTACAATACAACAAGAAAATTATTCATTAAAAAAAATAAGAAGATATATAAGTGTTCATACAAGATAAAATCCAACAGCACAAACGTTATTTGAGCAAAATCAGTTCACTATGTATCGAAATGGACAAAGAGGAAGCTTAAATTCTCTAAAAATATGAAGGAAATGTTACGGTATTTGAACAAATTGTTAAGTTGACTGAAAGAGTTGGGGCCAGAATACTGTAAATTTGTCAATATTCCATCGACAAGTGCAAATCCTTTGACGAGGAGCTCGTAAATATTCATAACAAAATGAAAGTTGCATTAGTAAAAGAGATTAGCCAAAGGAGCAAGGTTAATCTTGAAGAAATCATTAAAATAATCATCAACTACGCCAAAAACAAACTAAATAATGAAGTTTAAAAATTAAAAAAACTTATTATAGGGCTTGAAAATGGCTAGCTGGATAACCTTGAATAAATTTACTTTCCTAGACCACCCAAAATCACTTTGAAATTATAAAAACCAAGCATATCAGTGGAAAAAGCAAAAGTCTCTTCAGTAGGGAGAGATGATAAAGCTTCTCCGTTGCGATAAGAAATAAAAAAGTTATAGAAGATCAAGAAACAAAAGCAAAAGTTGGCAACAAAAATGCTCAATAATCTTTACAGCACTATGTAACTTTCTAAAGCTCAATTATTAGAAGACATATGTGGAAATTAAAAAGAAAGAGTAACTAAGTTATACAATTAAATTTTTAGTAGAAACAAGTTTAACTATGAACAAATAATAGCCTTTGAAGCTAAGAAAGATCTATTCGAAGAAAAAGTGAAAATATTCAAGTAAATGATGGAAAAAGAAAGCAAAAGAATTAATTAAGTTCTTATTCGTAAGCCCATTCGTTAAAAGAGATCTTAAGAAATATCAAAGAGTTTAGTTTTGAAGACCAACTAAAATCAACCCCAAGAGTAACAACCTGAGTAATTTGACGAAACTTAAAATAAAAATTTTTCTTTAAGCAGATACAGAATTCATTCTCCTCGAGGTAAGAAGGAAATGAGAGATGGAAACATCTGTTTTGCAAACATGCTTCAATCAACACAAGAGAATTTCAACCATTTTAAATTCGATGCATCAGGCCATTAGACTTATCTAAGGTCAAATAGAAATCGTCTTCCTCAACTACCAAATCTGAATAATAATTGTAGAGTATCTTCGTTTCAACAAAGACTGTAGACTACAAAAAATAAGCTTATAAATCAGAAATAGAAATATGAGAAGCAATAGTCGTTTTTAAACTTAGACTCTAACTTGATTAAAAAATAGAAATCCAAGGATATTAAAAACTATTAAGATAAAATACAAAGCCATAGGGTTAAGATGATACTGAAAAATTGCTAAGTAGGAGTGTAGGGAGTGATGAGAAAAGTATAAAGCATAGGAAAGTAAAAGAAAAAAGTCGAGCCGAATCCTATGTAGTATACTTTTTATGTGCGTAAAAGTAAGAATAAATTTTATTAGCCCAAAAGTAACATAAATTTTTGATAGTTTTAATTAATATGCTATTCATAGCTGTAAATTATAAATCACCCGTAACTCTTACCAATGATATTTTTTTCTTTGTAAGCTTATAAATCAGAAATAGAAATATGAGAAGCAATAGTCGTTTTTAAACTTAGACTCTAACTTGATTAAAAAATAGAAATACAAGGATATTAAAAACTATTAAGATAAAATACAAAGCCATAGGGTTAAGATGATACTGAAAAATTGCTAAGTAGGAGTGTAGGGAGTGATGAGAAAAGTATAAAGCATAGGAAAGTAAAAGAAAAAAGTCGAGCCGAATCCTATGTAGTATACTTTTTATGTGCGTAAAAGTAAGAATAAATTTTATTAGCCCAAAAGTAACATAAATTTTTGATAGTTTTAATTAATATGCTATTCATAGCTGAAAATTATAAATCACCCGTAACTCTTACCAATGATACTTTTTTCTTTGATTGTCTTTAATTTCTTCAAAAAATCTTGATATTTTTTTAGATCATCCTGCTTCTACCTGGTCGTCTGTTTTAAAAGTGAGGCTTTTTAGTTTTAGAGATCTTTTATACGATATTTAAGTTCTCTTGAGTACTGCAATAACTACTCTTTAGTTTTATCGTCAAAATCTTCTCTTACACTTGCCCGGTTAATTTTATTCATTAGCTCATTTTTTTAATACTAAGATTTCTAAAGTAGCTTCTTCATTTTTTCTCTCTGTTTTTTTTACTATTTTAATTACAGTAAAATTTGCCTTACTTCTTCCTTGTCGATAATCTTTCTCTAAAGTTCTTAATTTTTTTCTTTAAGTACCTCGTTCTGAGAAATCAGCTCTTTATTTAGCCTATTCATAGATCTAAATTTCAGTGTATAGGATTTAAAAGCACCTTAAAGAACATCTAATTTCTTAGTCCATTAGCCAGATATCTCTAAAATTTATTCAAAATTATAATCCAAAATCTAGCTCCTAGAGCTCTAGCTTTTGGAATTCCCTAACATCATGATGAAATCTTTAATTTATTCACTGTTTTCTGTGAGAGTATTATCATGTGATAGTTCTTCCAAAATTACTGCGATACGTTCTGTTAATTCCTGAATGATTTACTCCAATCGTTGTGATTTGATAATCTCAGCTTTGAGAAGCCTTAAATGCATATTTTAATTGTCGTCACCTTCTAAACTTGCAGTCTTGAGATTCCTTTCGCTAAGAAATCTTTTCTTCAGTTGCTATTACAACTTTTCAATCCTTTTGTTAAGCTTTCTAATGATTCTGTCTTTTTATTCTAAAAGCTCTTGAAGTTCTAGGATTACTTTAAAACTACTTCTCTCGTCAATTTCATCCTGAAGAATATCGGATTTGGACAGTTAAGTTGGTTTAATTTTGTTTAGATCGCTTCCTAACATAAAGTAGTTATTATAAAAATATCTGGAAACTCTTTTTTGGCTAACTTAAAAATTGATTAAAGTCATGAAATTTGGCAAGATAAAATTTAAGTTTATCAAGCTAGGCATATTTCACAAAAAGAAAAGGCTCCCCTTTTACCATCCACTTCTTAGTTAAAAAGTTGCCAAATGATCTTAATACTCTATTTTGAAATTTTCTTTATTTATCATTTTATACCAAACTGGTTTTTGAATATCTCAACAAATTAAGCTCTGCTGATAAATTTTGATGCATAAAACAAATAAAGACATTAAAATTAACACTTTATGAAACTAGCTCTTTTATTTTTACTTGACTAAGTCGATGAAATCAAGTCTTGTTGTCTGGGGGATTATTAAATAAATAATATTTTTAATGACGTGTTATATTTCTAATATTTAATTCCTGTTTAAACTAAATTTAAAAACCTCTGTAAATTCAAGCGATTTCAGTCTCTTAAATCCTTATCGATTAAAGATGCAAACTATCCAAGAATCAAATAAAGCTGTTTAGAGTATAAACCTTTTATATTTAAAGTGATCCTCATACCTTTTTGACCCAATACATCATGATAATTATAAAAGAAAAAATTCTAGATAATGAAAGAACTCAGCAATATTTACTTAAAACCTTTTAAAAAGATCTATAAAAATTTTCCTAACATTAAGAAGTCTTGAATCATTTATATATTTGTTTGTTTGATTTTAATTGATAAATTTAACTATACCGATTTTTATGAGATAAAAATTGTCCCAGTTGCTATTGAAATTACGTATTCTCTGTAAAATACAAATTGAATCATAAACTCAATCAAATCGAATAAACTTTTAGTCAAAAAATAAAGCAAACTATATTGTTTATTGTTACAAAAGGAGGCTATCATTAATAAGGAGTATTTGAAAATTGATGAAAATAAATGAAGTGATTATTTGTTTGTTGTAAGAAGATTTAAATGAGTACATTTAATGAATGATTGCAAATTTCTGAAATTCATGCTTCAACTTTTATAGCTTTCCTTTAAATATCTTTAGACGTAAGTGTTCTTATTTTAAATAAATCAGCTTAAAAATCATAAAAGTCCTTTTGTATGTAGGTTGTTTTTATGAGATTAGGAATAATTAAGAGTATTCGTTAAATTGGATTTCAGTAAAGATTAAAATATGTAATTTTACACAATACTCTTCATCATTTGATGTTTATAAGAATATAAGCCTGCAATTATAAGAGGCTTTCGATAAATAGTACAAAATTTGTCAATTTTTAGATTAAACTACATAAAAACGAAACTTATTTTAAAAATAGAGTATTTTGTAGAGAGTAAGGAATGTTATTGTAAATGAATACAATCAGTCTAAAAATGTGTTTCTTTAGGTTAACAGTTTTTATATCTTCTTATTTGGAAAAAATGATAAAAAAAGATCCGATATAAATTAAAGAGTAAAAAGATGCACATATTAATCCTCAAAAAGATTTAAAAAAATATTCAAAGTGTCGATTTTTTTGTTAATTTAATCATAAAATCAAAAATATTATTCATTTTTTCGTTCCAAACATCTTCTTAGGCATTTACTTTGATTTTTTTTGGCAAAAAGGGATATGTTTCAAAGCCGCTTTTTGATTGAATTTTCGCCCACAGCAAGGACATTGAGTAAAATCATTTTGCTGAGTTGCTAAGATTTTCTCTTACTCTTTTGTTAAAGGCACATTTTTCGTTGCCTTAAGACCAGCTCTTAACTGTGCACTTTAGATTTTCCATTTTGGTATTTAATTTTTTGGTTTAGCTTTTTATTGGGGTGCAGGATTAAACTTTGGGTCCATATTTTTGATTCCTTAGACTTCTGGCTGTCTAAAGGCTGCAGAATTAAATACTTTTCTTTTAGATTGAAACACTTTATGACAAATCTTTTAATGTTTTTAAATAGCATCGGGATGGAAATTTCTGCCACAACCCATACTGCAAGTTTATAAAATAACCTATTTTCCACTTTAGTCAACTATTTTTTGCTTGGTATTTTGCTTCATATTTGGTTTGGAAGATCCTTATTTTTGCATTTATCTTTTAAGCAATTCCATAAAATCAACCTGATTTGATATCGGTCTATCTTCATTGATTTAATCTTTCGCAGCAATTTTATTGTTAGCATTTGAATTTTGTTTAGAATATTGAACTTTATTTTAGCCTTTCTAACCATAAATATTGACTTTTCCTTTTTCATCCATTGGTTTCTTCATTAGTTTATTATTTTGGACATTTGTCTAACTTGGCTTTTAGTTTTCTCTTGATGTATTTTTTTGTGTTTAACTGTAAGTTTTCTCTCGACTTGCTCCATTTCTATTCATTTTTTTCTTCAATAGCTGCAGTCCTTGCTTAGCTTGGAATATTTTGCTTTCGGTCATATTGATATCAACTTTAAACTAAACTTTTTGAGGAGGTTTGGGAGGGAGCACTGTTTTTTTATTATTATCGGATTTGACTGTTAAGGGAGCATTTAAATTAAAATTTTGAGGAGTAATGGCTACTCTCATAGATTGACTGGTTTTACTATTTCTTTGCTGCTGTGTCTGCGAATAGGTTTGTCTTTCTAAATATAGATAATTGTACATTTACTGTTAGAATTTCTCATTCTAAAAACTAATTTCAAAAGATTATAATATTTAGTATATATGTATAGACAGAACGTAACGTTTATTAATAAATTTGAAGGGAAAAATCATGAAAACGTCCAAAAGAAAGTACAAGTAATAATTTTTGATTTTGTATAATTATCATAAAATACACTATTTCGTTAATTCAATTATTCAAATGCTCATTAAAGACCCTTATCTTTAATCACACAAAAAATAAATAGACATACTATCACAGCCACCAATCATACAAGTGAATACAACAACGACGTCACAACCAGTCTACTCGGAATTACCCAGACATCGCGCATCTTCCGCAATTGAGGTAAATCAAATGCAGGCAAAAGTTCGAGCTTACTAAAAAGAACTCAAAAATATGTAATATACTTATGCCAGGCAAGAGGAGGCAGCAAGAAAAATGATGAACTTCCAAAATGTAAACCGAGAGTATCATGAAGCCATGAGACTTCGCAACCTAGATCTAAATGTATTACTTCATTAAATCAGACAAAATTAAATAATGCAGTATGCTAAATGCAACTTGCTCATCACCGTTCGTAAGAAGATTACATGAGGTATACGCATGATAAAGATGTTTTATTTACAAAATATCAAGAGCAAGCTGAAGAACTCTTGAGATTAAGAAGTAGCTTCAATAGTCTACTCTAGCAAAAGACAAGAATAGAAGAGGAACTAAACAATGTGTAAAGTATTTTTAATATAGCACATTTTTGATTGAAAAATAAAGGCACCAAAATGAACTCTAAATCAAGTAGTTTGCATTCAGAATGGAAAGCATGGATAGAACATACAAAGGCCTTGTAGCAGCTAAAGATGAAGAGATAAGTCAATTGATAACTAGACTAAGAATATACTAGGAATAGAATAGAAAGCTCAACGATATCAATAAAACTCTGCAGCTTACTCGTGATAGAAATGACAAAATAGACAACTTGAGTCAAATTCATCACCTTTAATCTAACATCAAATCGAATATTAAAGAAAAAGAAAAGGATAAGGAAAACTAAGATCATAATGCACACAGAAGTCATTTTAAGTAAAATAACTAGTTGAAATAACAGAGAAATATTAACGAAGAGTTAAGGAGATAACTAGAAAAAATCAAAAAGTAACTAGGTGAGATCAGTAAAAGAAATAATTAGCTAGAGAGTGAGGCAAGAGAAGAAAAAGAGGCCAACAAGTTGAAATCTATTGGCGAAGGAACATTAATCTAAACATCTAAATGGCAAGGCTTCATAGCTTCCATATCTACACTGCGAGAAGGGATCAATAAGGAAATTTTCTAAATATTTTTCAAAAGTATCAAGGATGGGGAAAAGAAGAAGCAAAATAGTTTAGTTATTTTCATTTAAAATTGGAAATGCCTAGAAATGGAGAGACTTGAACCCTATATTAGATCTTATTTTGAAAATAGGAACGCTCTCAAAGAAATCGCATCAACATAAAAAGCAAAGGAAAGTCCACACTACCCCAAAATATTAGAGACTATTCCTCTCAAAGTGGGTTCAAAACCTGGTCGTAGCAATATCAACCAGTGGATACTTTCGACAATACAATTTACAAAAAATCAGAAGGAAGCAGGCAAGAAGAGTTTAAATAACTTTCTCTTATTCCTCTTTAGATTGCTGACTATACAGTATCGGGTTAGATATCCAATGCAGGGCAAAAGCTATCATTTGGACGCAGATGTCAGAAACTAGCTATAACACTAGACAATAAAGGCAATCGAACTAATATTTAAATATCAATGATGTCTTTTTTATATAAATTATGGCCAAAATCTTGGTATATACTTGAATGTTTGTAGATAGTGTAATAAAAAAGGTCCTACCGAGATTTGAACTCGGATTATTGGATTCAGAGTCCAAGGTGCTAACCATTACACCATAGGACCAGTACTATTATGCTAATCTCCTCAACCAATTTATTCTACTTTTCTATCCATTTACTCTCATAACTAGGTGATCTTCTTGACTCGATTATATCTACATATCTATGAAAATGGAGGTGAGTTTGGAGAAGAGCATATTGTAGGCTGAATTTTTCTGGATTGTTGTTTTGGCATAAGTAGAATATTATAAGTGAATTGTTTAATTTTTATTTCAATTAATTAGATATTTTCCAATCTAAATGAGCAAAGCTAAACCTTCAGCCCCTCCTGCTGCCAACTCCAAGCAAGCACCCAAAGCCCCAGAAAAAAAAGTCTGGAAAGCTGAGGACTACGCTACTGTCTTGATCCCCATTGAAGAAGTCAAAGATATCAAGACTGCCTTCGATATTTTCGATGGTGATCTAAGTGGCATTGTTGACCCTCAAGAATTAAAAAGAGCTTTCGAACAATTGGGATTCCAAGGAAAGAATAAATTCATCTATCAAATCCTTGCTGAGCTTGACGATGATCAGTCAGGAGGTATTGACTTCGCTGAGTTCTTGAGACTCGCCACTGCCAAGTTGGGAGATAAGGACAGCAGAGCTGAAATCGACAAAGTTTGGGGATCATTCGATGTTAACAAATCAGTATGAATTTTGTTATTTAGGGAAAAATTACAGTACACGAACTCAAGAAAGTCGCTCAAGAGTTGGGAGAAGACCTCACTGAAGAGTAATTGAACCATGTTTTCAGCAAAGCCGACCTCGATGAGGACGGTTTCGTTACCGCTGATGACTTCTATAATATCATGACCCACAAGGTTTACTGGGAACAATGATCTGAAATCATCTATTCATAAATTCTCAGTATTATTTAAACAAACATAACAATAATAAATGAAAGAATTACTAGTAATTAATGTCTGTTAATCAGTTTAGTAATTTCATTTAATTCAATAACTACTTCCCAACCTTACTTTTAGACACGTACTTCAAATCCTTCATTATTTCTTTTGATTCGCGCAACTCTCTTCCTTCCAACTTAGAGAAAGCCTCAATGTCACCAGAGTCAAGGTTTAGATCGAACTTATAAGCTTCGATAGCAGCAATCAGACTCTAAATACTATCAATATTACCTATCTAGTGAGAATATCGAGTTTAGGATGAATAAGCAGTTTGATTATCATGCTTCCAAAAAATGGAGGAGTTTTGTTTTAAAATAGCTCTAGTCTCAGAATGATTTTTTTGGATATTTTTTTGAGTATTTCTGGAGTACATTCATCATAGTGAGTGAAGAAAACTTCCTTCCAGAGTCTATCAGTCTCATTCTCCTTGATACTTTTAATCAGTTCAGGGTTATACTCTGTAATGAACTCTTCTTCGAGATGGCGGACATACTCCTGTATAAAATTACTTCGCAGATGACTCTAATTCATTTTTTCTACAGTTTTTCTAAACCTAGCACAAAGAATATCATATCTCCTTCTCTATTTGAATCCCTCAGTCTTGAATATTTTGAATATGTTTTATAACTTCTTAAGTTCTTCCGTATTCATCTTAGATTTTTAGTTAATAATCGCCTCCTCAATCTAGTTTTCCAACTTATTGAAGCCCACGGATGCAGATTACTCAAATAAATATTGAGGCACTCCGAACTTCTTTGAAATTAACTCAGCTTTAAACTGCTTTTCAAAAGCCAAAATGAGAGACTCATCTAAAAATAAGTTAAACTCCATGATGAGATCAATCAAAGGCATATCTTTGCTAGCATTCAATGAGGTTTATTTCAACTTTAATGCCTCTATATCTTCCCAGGGAAGCTCTTATATGAGTATATTTGTATAATCTTAGTAGACAATGTACTGGTTTAGACCGAGAGTCATATCCTCTTGCCATGTATTGAGAAATTGCATTTATCTGATAGTTAGACTTTTCTTATCAGTTATTTTTTTAATCAAATACAATTTAATATAGTTAGTTTGAGCTCTACCTCTCTTCAAATTCAAAGCTCTCTCGTAATTACCATTCGCATAAATGAAATCTTGATCGAATTGCCTACTGTAAGTGATATTTTTAGTGATGATCTGCTAGAATGCTTCTAATTCATCCTTTCTGATATCAAGCATCTTTAGCTCTCCATCAAACAGAGTGTCTTCCATATGATCCAGCATCTTAGTTTTGAGCTGCTCCACAGCTTCAATGATCTGGTTATCAATTTATGAGATTTTTTCGTAATAGGTCTTTGAATCTATGAGTCCTTTTTGATATAAATTGCGTTGAGTGATTCTGACATTTTTTCTATGGTCAATTAGACGTTTAATGTTATCAGTTTTTGACAATTTAGATAAAATATACTTTATATAAGGGGACTAAAGATAAGTTCTTTCATTAAGTTCTTACAAATAATTAAAGTACTCAACAGGGTCACGCTTAAGTAAGTATTCTGATCTTCCTGATCCTTTTTTACCCAATTCAAAAATAAACTGGAATCCAAATATATAGTCTAATAGCTACTTTGGTCCTTTAGTCATTTTGAGCTAATGCTTGAAATTTTGTAAGTTAATGATATAATCTAATTCCTTTGATTCCTTATTGCTAATTTTTCTTGCCGCCTAGGTTTAGTTTTATTCTTTGAGCATTTTGAACTGAAGACTAACCCTCTTTAAACGTTCAGAGTGTTTACAAATGGGCAATAATGTTAATTTGTTACTGACTCCTTTACATAAACGATTTGCTAGTATTTTGGTCAAATCACTTAGCTTCTCATGATCGAACTCAGCCAAATGATATTATTATTGTATCCTTTGTCTCCAATCATTGTACTCACAGAAAGTATTGTCAGAAAAATAGCGATAGTTAAGTAATTCGTCATTAAGGGCTATTTTGTTTGGCTAATTTTTTTCAACCCAAGTTTAAATACTTAATCTTTAACCTTTCAGCCTGGCAGATTCTGAAATTTAAGGATACTTTAGTCTTTTGGTAATTGCATTAACAAGATCAGGAATGGCTGCTCTGATGGACTTCATAATGGTTTTTACATTATTAACATCGATAGGAATCGAACTTAAATCATTTTAATTGTTATCCTAGATTTGCAGAGGAGTATTGATCGAAGGATTGACAGGTTCAGGCTTAGATATTGCCTTTAATATATCTTCCTATTTTAATAAGATGAATAATTTATTAAGCTCTAAAATTTAGAGCAGAAAAGCGACAGAGTTGGTGATTTATTGCTCTTTAATTACAAAGTTAGAATTATTGTTGAGGGTTTTGTTCAAAGCTGTCAATTTAAACTTTATTTGATTGGTAATGATACATTCCTTAAAAGCTGGTAATATTTTAAGTAATGAAGACTCAATTTCACCAAACTGTTTTACAATCTCGTTTCTTTATGGTTAAAATAGTTCAGAGAATCTTTGTTCCAACTCAGTAAACGGTTTAATCTAAAATATTTTACTTGATTGATAGTTAATATTCAGGAACGAATTTACTGAAAATTAATGGATTTTCATGTTGTTTCTCAACTACAATCTAATAATGAAACTATTGAGGTTTCCACTTCTAAACTATCCGTCAACAGATGTTTAGTCTGAGTTACTAAAAACGATTCCGTTTTGTAATCCGTTCTTCATACCAACATTGAGGTAAAGCTGCATTTTTTTGAGCCAGTGTTCTTTGCCACTTAGTTTGTAGCAAGTTTCTCTCAAAATAGAAAGATAAGGATTTTTCTTGTAGTTATCATTTACAAACTCATGTACATAGTTCAAATAAACAGGATGGCTGCCATATTTCTCTGGAATTTAAATAGCCAAAATTTTAAAAGCCTCTACTACTAGCTCATTTTAAGTCTCACTTGGTGTAAAGTAGGTGGCCTTTTCTTCAAGTTTCTCAAGATAACGTCCATAAACATAATCAAAATTGATATTGTTACGATGATTTTGTAGAAGATAGTTGACAGCGTTGATTGAATATGTTAAGTCGTAATTGAGTTAATTTTGTTACTATAAGGCAATATTTTCTAACAATTTTCTGTAAATTTTCTGTTTCAATTCCTCGTTATTGAAAAAGAGTCCTATGTCATTGAACAAACTAATCAACACTGCAAAGTTCTGTTGAGAGAGAGTATTAACATCAAAATTGAAGTCTTCATTCTAAAACTCAGCAGCCTGATTGATGGCACTTTAATGTAATCCCATTCTGCACAAAGCATCCAAAACAAGTAATTTTTAACCAATATTGCTATGCTTGTATACTGATTTAATCTTATTGTCGTAAGTCAACATCATTTTTAACACATCATGATACACTCTACGGAAAATACGTGAAACATTCAGTTATTAGTTGTAATTTGTACCAGGTATGGTTTTAGGGGCATACTGTTCAGTCAAAGTTTTTTACCATTTCAAGTTCACAAGACTTCTTCCATCAGCTGCATGATAGACAAATCTATCAATAGAAGCCGATCTGCTGAGAAGATTGAGCAGCACTGACATCTTATGTGGATTTGTTTAAGTGCTTTAAACATAGTTTGGTGCTTCAACTGGTGATTTGTCAACCAACGCAAATATGGGATCTAGTTTCTTTACGTCAAGATACATCAACAGTATATTTTAGACTCTTTTGACTTAATATTAAGGATTTTTCATTTAATTAATATTGTGGATGTCGTGCATATCCAAAATCTTTAAGGCCAACAGTTTTTCCTCAACTTGTAATAGACCTAAGTTTAGGTTGGGGTTTCTGAGTACCTGTTCATTAGATGAAAACTAAACAATTTTCACGTATTATTTTCTAATGTTGATCAAACCTTAAACTATTTTTCTGAAGTTTTTATTTGTATCGGCAACTTCATCAATTAACTTATTGAGGTCCTAAATGTCAAACCTTTTCAGACTTTGCCTCTCACGGCTTTAAGTTTATGCTTACTCGTAGAAATGCTTGACTAAACTGATAGCTGTATGGACTTGTTCGCTTTTCCTCAAAGACTATAAGGTGGCGATTTCGACGGGATTGTAATAATCCTTCTTTTAAATCTGATATTATCTGTCTCCACTCCATCCTGAAAGGACAGAACAGGGATCTTCCCCTTAAAACTACCGCTTGAGCTGAGTTATAGCTTAAGTACGTAAAGTAAGACGAGATTGATGATTTCGTTGTCAATGTACTCCAATTTGATCAAAGATTAAAGAATAGCTGTGAGATTGTTAAAGTTTATTTTGTTATTTCGAAGCGCATACTTGAATTCTTCACTCAAATTTGTAAACTAAGAGGAGAGGAAGAGCGTATAGCCTAAATTATCCAGAGAGCCTCCGTTATCTCTCTTTGATATTTGATATGACTGAGCAATAGCTTCGAAGGTGGCACGCATGTAGTCCTCCCAGTAGTATTTAGACCTCTTATAGAAATAATCTGCGATGGAGCGAGCAGGAGTGGGTGCAATTTTGACGAAGTTATTAAGTCTGTTGGTTTATTTTTGCAGTTTTTCGTATTGTTAAAGATGCCTAAAATATATTTTTTTGAAAATGTTCTGCATGGTGATGAACTAAGAGACATCTTCCTTGATGATGTTGGCCTGGGTTTGTTTAATATAGTCCGAGACCTTCCAGATATGGACGGGATATATAGTTCGATTAATCAGCCTCATTTAATTGATAATAAATATGATTAGCAGATTATTTAAAAAAGATTAACTTTGAAAAAAAAATATATCTATCAACAGAACAAAAGAACTTTTGTATTTTTAGCAAGAAATAATAGTAGACTTTTAGAAGAATAGTTTTTTAGAGTGTTGAAAATTGGAATAGGTAAAAAGTAAGACGAAAATCATAGCATTTTTATTTTTTAACGAAGCCGGTCTATTGATAGGGGCACTAATTTATTCAGACTCACTTTCACTATTTTTATATTTTGCTAATCAAAACGGCTGACTTGAGGCTCCTAAAATTATTATTCTCTGAAAGTCTGATGCCTTTTAAGAGACTAGTAGCCTGGATTTTATATGCGTCTCTTTTCCAGGATGGTATACTTGGGTCTATCAGACTTGAGTTGGCTCAAAGGTCTGGAAAAGGGTTTGATATCTGTATTGATTTTGTTATTTTTATTTTGATTCTTGTCGTTATAGTACTTTTCTGTATTTTTTTTATGGTTGAGTGATTGCTAGAACTACCTCTTTTTGTCACATTACTCTATTTTTTGTATGAGTTTGATATGATTCTCCCGGAAAGTTTTGATTATGGAGTTGAGTTTGTTTTCAGTTTGATCTTAGGATTCGGCAAGCCTAAGTTTACTGAGATGCTTGTGAGTCTATTTAAACATAAGTTCTTAATTTCTAAACAACGATATAAATTAAATTAACAGATAGCCTGGCTATTTACTTAATAACAATTTTTATAATTTGGCTATTTAAATTATGCAGGCAATCTTAACGTTATTTTGTTTATTTTGATCCATAAACTTAGATTTAAGTCTCATTTTGATATATTATTCAATTTAAAGAAGCAAACCGCTTTGAAGTAAAAAATTCAAATACAAAGTCCATGAAAAAAACAGACAAAACAAAAAAAACTGATGATCTCCACGAACCCATCAAAGAAAAACCATCAGATGACAACCTCTGCTTTTATGTAACTCATGATATACAAAGAGTCTAATCTATCCCAATATCAGGGTGTACTGCGATGAATGCAAAAGAGACATCAGCAAAACCCCTCGAATCTTAGCGAACCAACTAGACTACTGCATAAGTTGTTTCGCCAACCTCGACAATTATCCTCGAGTTTATCAGGCAATCAGCAAACTGGACTTCCCACTTTTTGATTCAAAATGGTCTGCAGATGATGAATTGCTTCTGTTTGAAGGATTAGAAAAGTATCTAGTTGGCTACTTAGGCATGGATTTGGAAATTGGGGAGAAATAGCTTAATCTATTTCCAATAGCAAAACCCCGAAGGAAATTTAATCACACTATCATTAAAGCTATCTTGAAAACCCTAACTTTTTACCCGTAAGCATAATTTTATTTAGAGAAATGATTTATTGACAAGGAGGGATTCAAAAGGAATATTGATAAAACCTTATAAAGATGAAGTGGCAAAAAAAGTATCAAAAACCAATAATAAGAACGGTAACTCCAATAACTCTTCCTCTTATGGTAAACATAAATCTATTTAGAAAAAGCATCACTGACTATCAATAGTATTACTACACAAGTAAAGCCAGGTTCCAATCCTGCAGAAATAGTAGGATTCATGCCCAAAAGAGGTGATTTTGAAGTAGAGTATGACAATGACGCCTAATTGTTGCTGGCTGAACTTTAGTTCAATGAGGATGATCTTGAGGAGTAGAAGGTGATGAAGTTTAGAATAATCGATATTTATAATCAAAAACTAACAGAGAGGATAAGAAGAAAATAGTTTGTCCTTAGTAGAAATTTATTAGATTTGAAGTAGCAAACTCGACTATAGAAAAATAGAACTAAATAATAAAAATAAATGTACAATATGCTGAAGATTTTTTCTAGATTTAATACCGTGTAAGATCACTAAAAACTGGTTCAAGGTATTTTGAAAGAAAAATAGTTGAGAAGAAGAATAGAGTAACTAAAATAATTAAAAGCCAAAGGATACAATAGCCTAACAGAAGTTTAGGCTTAAAATAAACCCAAAAAAGTTGATAAAAACAGGATAAAAACCGAAAATATGAATAGCGGCAATCCCCTCAGTATAAAGTAAATTGAAAATAAAAAAACTAAAAAAGAAATTCTCAGATAAAAGGGGCTTATGAAATAAGAGATCCTGTCAAAGTAAGAAGAAGAACTTTGCTTCAGATTTAGGGTACCTCCGAAAACATATTTCCTGATTCGCTAAACCATGATTAGGGAATCCATCAGAAAGGGAAGTATTAATAAATCTTAGGCCTTCAACATGTTCAAGATGTAGAAAAACGTAATCGATTGTATTTTCGACTTATTGGCCGAGAATAACTAAATAAATGTAAGTGATTGATATTTTGTATATAATTTTATCCTAAATTGTTGTAGCAATTTGTCCTGTTAATATACAAATAAGGTATAGGATCAGTCAGCTTTCTCTCCTTATTCCTCTTTGGGTGCTTCTTTCCAATAGAATTTGAAACTTCCGAACTCGAATCCGTATGGACTGACAACCACATTAGTGGGAAGAATAATTTTGAAGAGCAAACAAGATAAGAGTGAGGTTGAGCCCAAAACAAGGCACAACAAGTTCTCTTTGAAGCTGAGTTCAACAGTCTTAAGAGATTTTCCTCCGTATTTCACCATAGTGAGTTGGATGATGATAGTACTGACGACAATTACCAAGAAAAGTTTGTTATTGAAGAAATGTTCAAAGACATTGTACTCATCACCTTTCAGTTTTCTGGCATTAATTTAGTTGAAAACTTGTAAAAGGACGAAAACGTTGAAGAAAATAGAATAATGTTTACCAGTTTCATCATTCCAGTCAGTAACTCCGATTGAACTTGGGATTCCGAACATTTCAGGACCTTAATAAATAATTTTTTACCTTTGAAGAGGATGACTCCTAAAATAAGAATCTGGACGAGACCTTGAGTAATCAAGAATTTCCACATTTGATTGGTAATCAAACCTTCACGTTTGGAGTAAGGTTTTCTCTTGAGGAGCTCATCACTTGGAGGCTCAGTGGCAAGAGCAAGAGAAGCAAGGGTATCCATGATAAGATTGACCCACAACATTTGAATAGGATTCAAAGGTGATTCTCTCAAGATAGCACCTCCGACAAAGGCCATAACCAAGGCGACGAAATTGACAGTCAACTGGAATTGCAAGAATTTTCTGATAGAATCGAAAATGTTTCTACCCCATTTCATAGCAGTAACGATTGAGACGAAGTTATCGTCGAGAAGAATAATGCCTGAGGCTTCTTTAGCAACTTCAGTTCCTGCGATACCCATAGCGAAACCAATATCTGCTTTTTTGAGGGCAGGGGCATCGTTAGTACCATCACCAGTCATAGCAACAACGTGATCGAGTTTCTTAAGTCCAGTTGTGATAAGATATTTGTCATCGGGTGATGATCTGGCCAAAACTCTCAACTGATCTCTAACTAGTTTAAAGCTTTCAATATTTCCAACGTTTTCATCGGGTTCTTATTCAGTTCCTTCATTGACTAATCCTCCAACAAATTCTCTAAAATCTTTACCTTACATTACAGTGTAGTCTCCCTCACTTGGTTGCCAGTCTACTGGGAGAATTCCAGCTTCTTTGGCAATAGCAATAGCGGTGATTTTATTGTCACCAGTAACCATTCTGACTGTGACACCTCCCTCATGACATTGAGTGACGGCTTCTTTAATTCCATCTCTGAGAGGATCTTTAATACCAACTACAGCCAAAATAATCAATCCACCTTCGACTTGACTCCAATCTTCAGGTACTGATTGAAGTTATTTGTATGCAATACAAAGAGTTCTTAGAGTTCCTTGGGCAAATTATTGAATAGCATTATTTAACTGTCCTTAGAAATCTTGATTGATTTTAGAAATCTTTGATCCTTTATTGACGAAGTAAGAACAAACAGGCCACATAAAGTCGGGGGCACCTTTGACAAAAGCATAGAGTTTACCTTTTTCATCTTCATAGACAGTAGCCATTTTCTTCTTTTCTGAGCTGAAGGGGAAGATTTTTTTTATTCTGTCTCTGTTTCTGAATTTTTCATAGTCATAACCCATTCTGTAGGCGACTTCGAGCAAAGCACACTAAGTTTTGTTTCCGTTTTGTTAAATCCTCAAGGGTTGATTTTTTTCTTGAGTGAATTTAGGATTAGCATTTGAGTTATTACATACACCTAGACAGAACAATCTTGATGTATTTTCTCCAACAATCTATCTTGCAATAGTATCATGGATATTTTCTTCAGAAAAGATTCTGGTCACAGTCATCAAGTTTTTAGTAAGAGTTCCTGTTTTATCTGAGCAGATGTTATCAGCACCACCCATAGTCTCGCAAGCTTGGAGATAACGCACTAAATTGTTTTCTTCTTTCATTTTTCCAACTGAATAGGCCAAAGCGATAGTAACTGACAAAGGTAGACCTTCAGGTACAGCCACAACAACGATACTGACAGCAATAATGAAATACTAGATTAACTCATGTATAGTTTCAACTGTAACGAAGCTTGCTACAAAGCTACTTTATTGGAAGCAGTCATAAATGTAGTGAATAAACATGGCAAGGAAGGTAGCAGCGGCAGCATACATACCAACTTGACCAACTTTGTCTGCTAAGTCAGAAAGTTTAATTTGGAGTGGAGTTTAATCTTGATCTTGTTGAATTTTCATTTTTAGTTTTCCATAGTAAGAATTTTTACCAACTGCAACGACAACCATAAGACCTGTTCCTGACATTAGCTTAGAGCTAGAGATGAGGAAAGGACTGGCTCCTTCCTTTCTATCGTAAGTTACTGGGACTTTCTTTTTGATTTAATTGGTTTATCCAGTTAATGAAGATTAATCAACTGAAATATCATTTCCTTCAATCAGAATACCGTCGACTGAGAAAATTTATCCTGTAGAAATTTGAACTATATCACCTACTAATAATTCATATACGGACATTTTTATCAAATCTCCACCACGATATACATGAACGTCTTTTGCAGTTGCCATAGCGTTTAGTTTTTGGAATTGTTGCTCTTTGATGTAATTGTTGCCTGATGTGACAGTTACAATAATGACAACAGCAATTAAAATGGATGCTCCTTCCAACCATCCCTCAGCAAGACCTTCAGTAAGGATACCTAAAATAAGAGAAATAGCAGCTGCAGCACAAAGAATTCTCAACATTTCATCTTCAAAGTTTTAGACAACCTGAATAAAGAAAGTCTTACAAGTTCCCAAATTGTCTTAGGTGGTTTGACAATCGGCTGGTTATCTCCATAAGCATTAATTCTGGCTTCGTGATCCTTGGAGTCTTTATAAATTCCTTTCTTTGATAAAAATAGATGTTACTCTGTAATTAGTGTGGAGGAGTGCTTCAAGGCCTTAGATTTTTCCCCAGTTTTTGAGAGCTTCAATAGAATCTCCATGTCGAATGTTGTCAGGTTAGAAGAGGTTACTGGATATAATAAAATCTACGCTAGTTAATCCTTTCCAAGTTTAAAGTTCATGGATATTTCAATTCTAAATAAAATAATATAAATTTGGAGCGAATTGTTTAAATAAGAGCAAGGTAAAAACCAAGTTTTCTTTTTGAAAACTAGAATCTGAGTAAGTTATGTATATCACCTGTTTTTGTGACTATTTACAATATAAAATAAGCATCTATTTTCTGGGTGTAAATTCTAGATGTTTTATAAAGATATTATTTCAGCGCTGAAGAGTTTGTGAATTTCCTCCAAGGACAATAACAAGTGCAAAAAATAAGTAAAAATAATCTTGATTAAATTAGTAAACTTTAACAACAATTTGGGTATAATGTAATTTTTCATATGTTTATAATTCTAATTTATATTTTAAATTCATATTGCGGGGTTGGGGTTGGGGTTGGGGTTGGGGTTGGGG